>Ga0209211_10001664_pt1 | contig 41199 bp, 35 predicted proteins | sample RifGroA2_FD_183992 | JGI IMG/M metagenome (GOLD analysis project Ga0209211, IMG submission 183992) | Groundwater microbial communities from Rifle, Colorado, USA - Groundwater A2 (SPAdes) (version 2) | ecosystem: Environmental > Aquatic > Deep subsurface > Groundwater | place: Rifle, Colorado...
GCGCAAGTAATCGCGGCTGAAGCCGCTCCCACAGCGGGGATTTCGCGGCTGAAGCCGTTCCCACACGGGTGGGGTGATCTCAGGTTTTGAGAAGGGCGGGCGGCACAGTGGCCGCACGTTCACTCAGGAGAGCTCGCCATGCTGGCTGCCAAGGTCCTCGCCGCTGCCCATGCCCCCGATCCGTCGCTGCCGGCCGGTCTCGCGCGATCGCTCTGGCAATGGCTTGCGGTATCGGCGCTGCTGGTGCTGGTCTTCCCGGCCGCGCGCGGCCACAGCCTGTGGTTCGGCCCGGCCGCACTCTGGCTGCTGGCGCCGCCGTTCATCTCCCTGCTGATGTTTTACCGCCATACGGTGACGGCGGCGTGGCGCGGGATCCTCGTCCCTGCGCCGCGCCGCCGCCGGCCCATGACTTCTGCCCCGCAGGCTGGGGATAGCAGTCGTGCTAGCGTTCGGCTTTCGATTTTGCGAGCCTGTGATGCGACCCACCTCGATCCTCTGCCTGGCCGGCGTCCTGTTCGCCAGCAGCGCCGGAACCCAAGCGCAAACCATGACCTCCGATCCCTACCAGTGGCTGGAAGACGTTGAGGGCAAGACTGCACTGGACTGGGTGCGCGCACAGAATGCCGAGTCGCAGCAAGCGCTGACCACGGATCGCGCATTCGCCACCCTGCGCGACGATCTGCGCAAGATCCTGGATTCCGATGCGCGCATTCCCACCGTGGAAAAGCTCGGCGCGTATTACTACAACTTCTGGAAAGACAAGCAGAACCCCGCCGGCCTGTGGCGACGCACCACCCTGGCCGAATACCGCAAGCCGACGCCGACCTGGGAAGTCCTGATCGATCTGGATGCCCTGAACAAGGCTGAGCAGGCCAACTGGGTCTGGCACGGCGCAGACTGCCTGAAACCGGATTACGACCGCTGCCTGGTCGCACTGTCGCGCGGCGGCGCCGACGCCGATGTCACTCGCGAATTCAGTCTGGCCGGCAAGACCTGGGTCGAGCGTGGTTTCTTCCGCGCCGAAGCCAAGGGCGGCCTGAGCTGGAAGGACATCGACCACGTCTATGTGAGCACCGACTTCGGTCCCGGTTCGATGACCAGTTCCGGCTACCCGCGCATCGCCAAGCTATGGCGGCGCGGCACGCCGATGAGTTCGGCGACGATGATCCATGAGGGCAAGCAGGACGATCTGGCGATCTCGGCGTTTCGCGACGACACCGCGGGATTCGAGCGCGACTTCGTGTCGCGCAGCCTCGCGTTCTACAATGATGAGTTGTACCTGCTCGGCGACGATGGACGGCTGAGCAAGATCGACGCGCCCAACAGCGCCAACAAGAACGTGCACCGCGAGTACCTGACGCTGGAATTGCGCGAAGCATTGACCGTCGGGGACAAGACCTATGCCGCCGGCTCCTTGCTCGCCGCCAACTTCGACGCTTACCGGCAGGGCAAGCGCGAGTTCACCGTATTGTTCGAACCGACCGCGAGCACTTCGCTGGCCGGCGCCACCTGGACGCGCAATCGCCTGCTCTTGAACGTGCTCGAGGACGTCAAGAACCGCATTACCGTGCTGACCCCGAACGAGGCCGGGGACTGGAAGCGCGAACCACTGGTGGGAGCGCCGGCATTCGGCAGCATCGGCCTGGCGGCGGTCGACGACGAACAGTCCGACGACTACTTCATGACCGTCACCAATTACCTGACGCCGACCTCGCTGCTGCTCGGCAAGGTTGGCGAGGAACCGGAACTGCTCAAACAATTGCCGGCCTTCTTTGAAGCCGGGAATCTGGAAACGAATCAGCATTTCGCCACCAGCAAGGACGGCACCAAGGTGCCGTATTTCCTGGTTGCGCCGAAGGGCCTGAAGCTCGACGGCAACAACCCAACCCTGCTGTATGGCTACGGCGGCTTCGAGATTTCCATGACGCCGGGCTATTCGGCCGGCGTGGGCCGCGCCTGGCTCAGCCAGGGCGGCGTCTTCGTGGTCGCCAATATCCGCGGTGGCGGCGAGTACGGTCCGCGTTGGCACAAGGCCGCGCTGCGCGAAAACCGCCCGCGTGCCTACGAGGATTTCGCCGCGGTAGCCGAGGATCTGATTGCCAGGAAAATCACCACGCCGGCGCATCTGGGCATCCAGGGCGGCAGCAACGGCGGCCTGCTGGTCGGCAACATGACCGTGATGTATCCGCAGTTGTTCGGCGCCGTCGTCTGCCAGGTGCCCCTGCTGGACATGATGCGGTACAGCCACCTGCTGGCAGGGGCGTCGTGGATGGCCGAGTACGGCGATCCGGACAAGCCCGCGGATTGGGCGTTCATTCAGAATTTTTCGCCGTACCACCAGGTCGAAAGCGCCGGGAAATATCCACCGGTGCTGTTCACGACCTCGACCCGCGACGATCGTGTGCATCCGGGACACGCACGCAAGATGTTCGCGCGCATGAAGGAACAGGAGCATGACGTGCTGTATTACGAGAACATCGAAGGCGGCCATGGCGGCGCGGCCAACAACGAACAAGCCGCCTACATGCAGGCCCTGTCCTGGACCTTTCTGAAAAAGAAACTCTTCTGACGCCTATCCGGGGATAATTGATGTCCAGATCGACCATGATCCACCTTGCGCTGGCCGCTTCGATGCTCGCCGCCAGTGCCGTTCCGCCAGTGAGAGCCGCCGACATGCCCACCCCGCCCGTTGCCGCCAAGAAGCCCCACGAAGTTAGCGCGCCGTTCGGCGCCACGCGCCAGGACGAGTACTACTGGCTGCGCGACGACAGCCGCGAGAACGCCGAGATGCTCGCCTACCTGAAGGCGGAAAACAGCTACGCCGACGCCCTGCTGGCGTCGAGCAAGCCACTGCAGGACAAGCTCTACAACGAGATCATCAGCCGCATCAAGCAGGACGACGCTTCGGTGCCGTACCGCCTGCGCGGCTACTGGTACTACACGCGTTTCGAAACCGGCAGGGATTATCCCATCGCTGCGCGGCGCAAGGGCAGCATGGATGCGCCGGAGGAAATCCTGCTCGACCAGAATGCGATGGCCGAAGGCAAGGGCTTCTTCCAGGTTGGCGACGCCGAGGTCAGCCAGGACAATCAATTGCTGGCCTGGGCCGACGACAGCGTCGGACGCCGGCAATACACGCTGCGGGTGAAGGACCTGACGACCGGCAAGATTCTAGACGACGCGGTGCCCAATATCGAAGCCAACCTGGTCTGGGCCGACGACAATCGCACCGTTTTCTACATTGAAAAGGATCCGGTCACGCTGCTGTCCAAGCGGGTCAAGGCGCACGTGCTCGGTACGCCGGTCGCGCAGGACAAGCTGGTCTATGAGGAACAGGACGACACCTTCTACATTCATGCCTCGCGCACGCGCTCGGACAAATACATCTGTATCACCAGCGACAGCACGGTCAGTACCGAGGTGCGCTGCACGCCGGCCGCCGATCCCGGCCAGTTCACGGTCATCGCGCCGCGGCAACGCGACTTCGAATACCAGGCCGATCATCTCGACGGCCGTTGGGTTATTCGTACCAACTGGAATGCCTCGAACTTCCGCCTGATGAGCTTGAAAGACGAGGTGCCGCTCGGCGACCGCAACCGATGGGCGGAACTGGTTCCGCACTCCGCCGACGTCTTCATCGAGCAGTTCGAGCTGTTCGACGACTTCATCGCCATCGAGGAGCGGTCTGGCGGCAACAAGCGCCTGCGCACATTGACCGAGGCGGGCGGCAGCGAATTTGTCGCCTCCGACGAGCCGGCGTACACGATGGGCCTGAGCACCAATGCCGAGCCCAACACCGAGTGGTTGCGTTACGGCTACACGTCATTGACCACGCCGAACACTACCTACGAAGTGAACACGCGCAGCGGTGAGCGAAAATTGCTCAAGCGCGATCCGGTGCTTGGCGGCTATGACCCGGCCAACTACGTGACCGAGCGCGTCTGGGCGACGGCACGCGATGGCGCAAAGATCCCGGTATCGCTGGCCTATCGCCGGGGCTTCAAGAAAGATGGCAGCGCGGCGATGCTGCAATACGCCTACGGCAGCTACGGCATTTCCTCCGATCCGAGTTTCTCGGTGACCAACGTCAGCCTGCTCGACCGGGGCGTGGTGTATGCGATTGCCCACATCCGCGGCGGCCAGGAAATGGGTCGCGCCTGGTATGACGACGGCCACCTGCTCAACAAGAAGAATTCGTTCACCGATTTCATCGATGTCACCCGCTTCCTGGTCAAGGAAGGGTATGTGGCAAAGAACCGGGTCGCCGCCAGGGGCGGCAGCGCCGGTGGCCTGCTGATGGGCGGCATCGCCAACATGGCGCCGGAAGACTATCGGGTGATCATCGCCCAGGTGCCGTTCGTCGATGTGGTGACCACCATGCTCGATGAATCGATTCCGCTGACCACCAATGAGTTCGACGAGTGGGGCAACCCGACGGACCGGAAATACTACGACTACATGCTGTCGTACTCGCCGTACGACAACATCGGAAAACAAGACTATCCGGCCATGTTCGTCGGCACCGGTCTGTGGGATTCGCAGGTGCAGTACTACGAGCCGACCAAATGGGTCGCGCGGCTGCGCGAGCACAAGACCGACCATAACGCGCTGGTCTACCGCATCAACATGGAAGCCGGCCACGGCGGCAAGTCGGGGCGCTTCCAGCGTTATCACGAGACGGCCGAGAGCTATGCATTCATGCTCGAGCAGCTGGGCGTGACCGAGTAGCAGGCATGCGCTACCCGGTCGTCAGCGCGACGACCGGGAACGCAGTTGCTGCAAGTCAGTCGCCGCGGCTGGTCGCGGGTGCCGGCATGGCGAACAGAAAACGCGACGTCTCCGCAAGCGCGTTGTCCGGTCCGCGCACCAATTGGATGATCTTTATCCGCGCTGGCGAGATCTCCGCCACATAGCCGCTGTTCTCACCGACGTAATCGCCGATCTTGACTCGGTACACGACCCCATTCTCGTCTTTCAGCACGGCAACCGGTCCGTTGGCGCCTTCCACCGTGCCTGCGAAGGTCAGGCAGTCGAGGTTGACGGTGTTGTTGAGCGGGCCGAACGAGCCTGGGCCGTCGAAATACGGTGGCGTGCCCGGCTTATCCGGCACTACCCGCATGCACGCGGCCGACGCCGCGTGCGCGACCGCCGCCGTGCAGAGCAACAGGCCAATTACCGTGGATCGCGTAATCATGGGCTAAAGCGCTCCGGCTAGGAATAAAGCTCGCTGTGCTCCACCGTTGATTCGAATTCGATGAGAAAGTCCGAATCCTCCGGGTAGTACTTGGCGCGCGCGATATCGGCGCCGGCGAATGCCTGGATGGACTTGAGCGAGTCCCAGTAGGTCAGCGTCGTGAAATGAGTGACCTCGCCGTCCGTGCGCCGCAGGATGTAGGCGGCGATGTTGCCGGCCGTGCCGCGGTAGTCCGGGAGCGCGCGCTGCTGCAGGAACGCCAGGTAGTCGTCGGCTTTTTCGGTCGGCGTGATGCCGTGCCACAGTCGCGCTATCACGACTTGAACTCGCGACTGGATGGCGTTTGAAGGGCTGAACGCTCGCCGCACACGAGCGCGTTCATCCAAGACGCATTCCGGAGATCCCGCATGAATCGCCTCCCCGTTGGGATCTCGACTCGAGTCTTCAATGCTGTTTGGATACACCTGACTGGTACAGCTTGAGCCGCTGCAGCGCCCCGTCCAGCACTGGAGATGGCGCAGCCGCGTGACCAAATTTTGCGCGTCGTGTGTTGCGAGCGTTCGCCACATAGGCAGCACACTGCCTGAGTTGGGTGTAGACAAGCTCCCGCTTGCCCCTGCGCGCCTCGATTCTCGCCAGCAGCGCGTCGTGAACAGCGCGAAGCTTCGCGCCAGCATCGTTCTGCAAATTGCGAACGGCTGCGCGCTCGGCCTCCACCGTCTTGTGTTGCTCGAGCAGCGCATCACGCTCTGCATCCAGGCTGGTCCTCTGGGCCTCGCTCTCCGCGGCCCATTGCTTCACGCGGGTGACGTTTGCCTCCCGCTCCTCAGGCGGCAGCGAATTTATCGCCGCATTCTGGTCGTTCAGGTCGCGCAAATCAGCCTGAAAGGCCGCCTGCTTCTCCTTGTAGGCGGCCAGCGCGTCCAGATATTGTTTGTTGGTCACTTCAAACTGGGCCTTGCGCTGGCGCAGCGCCGCCAGTTCGTCCTTCAGGCGTTGCTCAAGAGCCGCGGCCTCTTTCGTCAACGCGCTCCCTTCCTGGTCCAGCGCCACCGCATCCAGCAAGAGTTCGGACAATGCGGCCTCGCCAGCACGCGCCGCCTGGCTGAGTTCAGCCTCGCTGCTCAATGTGGCGATGGGCGGAAGGGACCGCAACCCCCGCGACGTAGTGAACTCCTCGGCGGCAACGCTGGAACAAAGCGCCAGTGCCAGCGAAAGAACGGTTGCTGGAAGCTTCATCGACTGGTTCTCCTGACCATTGCGCTGGGCGAATCATAGCGCCGTCTTGCAGCCGTTCGCTCAACCGGCCGGTCAAGCCGCCGGCTCGCCGCCCTCGGGCCCCCAAAACACGACCCAGGTCGAGAAGTCGGCCGAAAAATCCTCAAAACGGTGCTCCATGCTGGCGACCACGAAGAAGCAGGCGCCCGCTTCGAACGGGTAGCGATCGCCCTTGATGACCAGCGAACCGGTGCCCGACTGGATGAAGTACAACTCGTCCTGCGAGTGCGGGGTCTGTGGGTCGCCACCAGTCGGCGCATACAGTTCGACCGACATCGAGCCATGGGCCAACGCGAGCGCAAAGCGTTCGCCGCCCGGCCATTTCTCGCTGGCCGGGCCGGGAAGTTTTTGCGGCAATTCGGCGATCGTCACTTTCATGACTGCTTCAGCCCCGCGCCCTGCCGCTACTTCGCGTTCGCGTGCAAGGCGGCGCGGCGCTCCAGACTTTCCTTCGGCCACAGCGCGGAGGCCTGGTAATACTCCGGCACGGCCGGCGTTGCTGGCGGCAGGATGACCCAAGGTTGCTTGGAAGCGGTAAAGATGTGGATGTCGGGCGGGAATCGGTCCGGTTCGTCGAGGGTGCCGACGCGAACGAAGCGGACCGCATCGCCGGCGCCGGCATAGTTGCTCCACAGGGCGATCCGGCAGACCGGGCAACGGGCGATCCGCTGGCCCTTGCCGCTGTTGGAGGGCGTGTCGACCACCTCGACCTGTCCTTGCAGCAACTGCACGCGATCGGCTTCGATCATGGCGTTCAGGGCGAAGGAGGCGCCGGTTTCCCGTTGGCACCAGCGGCAGTGGCAACAATGGACGAAAAGGGGTTTGCCCGACATCCGGTAGCGCACCAGACGACAGGTGCAACCGCCATCGCAGGACTCGGTTTCCGGGCTCATCGCTAGTCTCCTCGAAATTCCGGGACCGCCAGCCGCCACTCGCGCTGATGTCCGCGCTCGCAGCAAACGGCCCGACGGTCGGACTATACTCCGGCCATGAAAAACTCCCGACTCGCGCCGCTACTGCTTGCCCTGCTGGCCCTGACCCTGCTTGCCGCCTGCGGCAACAAGGGCGACCTGGTCCGGCCGACTGAAAATCCGGATGCGCCCGCCACCAACTGAGGCCGGCATGGCATTGCGTTTTTCCAAGATGCATGGCGCCGGCAATGACTTCGTCCTGATCGACCTGCGCGATGGACAGCCTGCACCCGATGCCGCCTTGGCGCGGGCAATCGGCGACCGCCATACCGGCGTTGGCTTCGACCAGTTGCTGACCATCGAGGCCAGCGACCGCCCCGATTGCGTGGCGCTCTATCGAATATGGAACAGCGATGGCAGTCAGGCGCAGCAGTGCGGCAACGGCGCGCGCTGTGTCGCGGCCTGGCTGGTGCGCGACGGTGCGGCTGTGCCGCCCAACTTCCGCCTGGACAGCCCGGCTGGCGTGATCAGTGTCGAATGCCTGGCCGATGGCCGCTTTGCGCTGGATATGGGTCGACCCGAATTCGCGCCGGGGAAAGTTCCGTTCAGCGAGTCGATCGAGCACGCGCGCTACCAGCGCACGTTCGACGGTAAGCCAGTAATTTTTGGCGTGGTCTCGATGGGCAATCCGCACGCGCTGATCGTTGTCGACGATATTGCCCGGGCGCCGGTGGCTGAACTCGGACCGGCGCTGCAAGCCGCCGATTTCTTTCCGGAAAGCATCAACGTTGGCTTTGCGCAGATCGTTTCGCCCGGCGAAATCCACTTGCGCGTCCATGAACGTGGCGCCGGCGAGACCCTGGCCTGCGGCAGCGGCGCCTGCGCGGCGGTTGCGGTGCTGGTGCGCCAGGGCCGCGTCGATCGCCATGTCGACGTGCATTTGCCCGGTGGCACACTGGTCATCGACTGGCCCGACGACACGGCGCAGGTGCGCATGGCCGGGCCGGCGACATTCGTATTCGAAGGGGAGTGGCTGGCATGAGTGAAGAAAAGAAGGAGCGCCTGAGCGCCCACGAGGTGGCCGTCTGGCTGCGTCGTCACCCGAAATTCCTGGCCCAGTATCCCGACCTCACGCTGTCGCTGGTGGTGCCGCGCGAGGAAGGCCCGGCCGCGTCGCTGGCGAGCTACCAGCTGGAAGTATTGCGCGACAAGAATCGCGAACTCACCCGCCGGCTCAACGAGCTGTACGCGAATGCGCAGGACAACGAACGCCTGACCATCCGCACTCACCAGTTGTCGTTGGCATTGATGCGCGCGAACACCGCGGCCGACACGGTGCGCGCGATGGTCGCCTGCCTGAGCGAGGATTTCCAGGGCGATGCGGTCCGCGTCGTGCTGTTCTCGCCGGTCGAGGACCTGACGCCGGATTGGTTGCAGATCCTGTCGGGGCGCGACAAGCGCCTGGTGCCGTTCAAGGATTGCCTGGCCAGCAGCGAGCCGATCTGCGGACGGCTCAATCCGGACAAGATGCCGTTGCTGTTCGGCGACGAACACGGCAACGCGCAATCGGTTGCGCTGATCCCGATGCCGAATGTCGGGCTGATCGCCGTCGGCAGCAGCGACGGCAACCGCTTCTTCCCGGGCATGGGCACGCTGTTCCTGCGCCTGATGGGTGAGACCTTCGTCGCGGCCATGGCGCGGTTCGCCAAGCACTGACAGTCGATGCCGGCGAAAACGCCAAGTACCGATTCCGCGCCGGAGGCGCTGGAATCAGCGTCGCTGCAGGCGCTGAAGGCACGCGTGGAAGCCTATCTGCATCACCTGGCGGTGGAGCGCCGCTTGTCCGCCAACACGGTCGACAGCTACCGGCGCGATTTGCTGGGGCTGGCGGCGTGGATGCAGGCCAATGACGTTGCGCAGTTCCAGGATCTGCTCGGCGAACACCTGCGCAGCTTCATGGCCAGCGAACACCGGCGCGGTTTGTCGGCCACCAGTCTGCAACGCCGGCTGTCGGCCGTGCGCAGCTTTTTCCAGCACCTGCTCAAGCACGGCGAGCTCGGTGGCAATGCCGCCAAGGGCCTGCGCGGGCCGAAGGCGCCGCGCAAACTGCCGCAGGTGCTGGACGCCGATGAAATGACCCGGCTGGTGGAAGTGCCGACCGACACCGTCATCGGCCGCCGTGATCGCGCGATGCTCGAACTGCTGTATTCCTCCGGCCTGCGCCTGTCGGAACTGTGCGCATTGCGCTGGCGGCAACTCGATTTGAGCGAAGGTCTGGTCCGGGTCACCGGCAAGGGCGACAAGACCCGGCTGGTGCCGGTCGGAAGTCACGCCCGCGCGGCGCTGGAAGAATGGCGAAGCGAAACTGCGCCGAGCCTGGACATGCCGGTGTTTCCCGGCCGCGGTGGCGCGCCGATTTCCCCACGCGCGGTGCAATTGCGACTGCGCCAGATCGCCCAGCAGCAAGGCATCTGGAAACGCGTGCATCCGCATTTGCTGCGCCACAGTTTCGCCAGCCACGTGCTGGAATCGTCCGGCGACTTGCGCGGCGTGCAGGAGCTGCTCGGCCATGCCGACATCGCCACTACGCAAATCTATACGCACCTGAACTTCCAACACCTGGCCAAGGTTTACGACGCCGCGCATCCGCGCGCCAAGCGCAAGCCCTGACGCGTCGCGCACCCTCATCGAGAGCCCATGAACAACACGCCAAAACCGGTAGACATCATCCTGCACCGCGCCTCGCACGCGCTGGAAGTCGCCTTCGACGATGGCACGCGCTTTCGACTGCCCTGCGAATACCTGCGCGTGGAATCGCCCTCGGCGGAAGTGCAGGGCCATGGTCCCGGGCAACGCGTCCTGGTGCAGGGCAAGCGTAACGTCAACATCAGCGCCATCGAACCGATCGGCAATTACGCCGTGCTGCTGCATTTCGACGACGGCCACGCCAGCGGCATCTTCAGCTGGGGCACCTTGCATGACCTCGGCCGCGAATACGAGCAGCGCTGGGCCGCCTACCTGGCCGAACTCGAAGCCCGCGGCCAAACCCGCGACCCCTGAACGGCTGCCCCTGTAGGAGCGGCTTTAGCCGCGATGCCTCTCAGGCAGGCGTACAGGAGCATCGCGGCTAAAGCCGCTCCCACAGGGGCGGTTCGTTATCTGGGATAATTGCGCCATGGACGAGAAAACCACCCATTTCGGCTTCCGCGACGTTCCGGTCGGGGAAAAGAAAAAACTGGTCGGCGAAGTGTTCTCGTCGGTGGCCGGCAAGTACGACCTGATGAACGACCTGATGTCGCTGGGCGTGCACCGGATCTGGAAACGCTATTTCGTCGGCACCTCTGGCGTGAAACGCGGCGATCGCGTGCTCGACCTGGCCGGCGGCACAGGCGACATCGCCGCCCTGCTGCATGAGCGCGTCGGGCAAGACGGCGAAGTCGTGATCGGCGATATCAATGCATCGATGCTCGGCGTCGGCCGCGATCGCCTGACTGACCGTGGCCTGGTGCGCGGCCTGCGCTATGTGCAGTTGAATGCCGAGGCGCTGCCGTTTCCTGACAGCAGCTTCGATCTGGTCACCATCGCCTTCGGCCTGCGCAATGTCACCGACAAGGCCGCTGCGTTGCGCGAAATGCGGCGCGTGTTGAAAGTCGGTGGGCGTGCTCTGGTGCTGGAATTTTCCCAGGTCAAACCGGAATGGTTCCGACCGATCTACGATTTCCATTCGTTCAAGGTGCTGCCGCGCCTGGGCCAGCTGTTCGCCAACGACGCCGGCAGCTACCAGTACCTGGCCGAATCCATTCGCAAGCACCCGGACCAGGCAACACTGCAGGCGATGATGGCCGACGCCGGCTTCGATCGTTGCACGCACCGAAACCTGAGCGGCGGCATCGTCGCCATCCACTCCGGATACCGCACTTAAAGTCGTCCCTTGTGTGTGGGAGCGGCTTCAGCCGCGATTGCTCATTGTGGCCCTGAAAAGCATCGCGGCTGAAGCCGCTCCCACAGAGGCGGGGCGGTTAGTCGGCGCGGACGCGCCAGGCTTCGGTGAGCGAGATCTTGCCTTCGCGGGCCAGGCGCACGGCGGCCTGGGTGATCGGCGTCATGCCTTCTTCGATCGCCACGCGATGGATGGTGTCGGCCTCGGCGCCCGGTGCGATCAGCTTGCGAATCGCCGGCGTCACCACGAACAGTTCGTAGACCGCCTGGCGCTTGTGCACGCCCAGGCCCTCGCACTGGGCGCAGCCGCGGCCGGCGTAGAACACCTCGTCGGGGCCGACTTCCAGCGCTTCGCGGATATGCGTATCGACTGTTTCCGGTTCGCGGCAGCGCGGGCAGGTCAGGCGCACCAGCCGCTGCGACATCACCGCCAGCAGCGAGGCGCGCAGCAAATACGATTCGACGCCCAGATCGAGCAGGCGCGTGACCGTGGTCGCCGCGGTGTTGGTATGTAGCGTGCTCAGCAACAGGTGCCCGGTGAGCGCACTTTCCACGGCAATACTGGCCGTTTCCCGGTCGCGGATTTCACCGACCATGATCACGTCCGGATCGTGACGGAGGAAATTGCGCATGGCGCTGGCGAAGGTGAAATCAGCCGGCCGGTTTACCTGCATCTGCTGGATGTCGCCGATATAGAATTCGACCGGATCCTCGATGGTGAGGATGTTGATGCGCTGTTTGCGCATCTCCAGCAACATCGCATACAGCGTGGTCGACTTGCCGCAACCGGTCGGTCCAGTGGTCAGGAACATGCCATGGCTACGCGACATGATGTCGTCGATGCGTTGCCGGTCTTCCGGCGTCAGGCCGAGTTGTTCGAGGTTCCACAAGCTTTCGTTGGTGTCGAGCAGGCGCACGACGACGCTCTCGCCATACACGGCCGGTAGCACGGAGATGCGCAGGTCCACCTTGCGGCCGTCGTCGAGCGTGAAGGTGGTGCGGCCATCCTGCGGCCGCCGGTGTTCGGCCAGGTTCATATTGCCCAGTACCTTGACCCGGCTGACCACGGCAGGCTGTAGCGCGTGCATCAGCCGGCGCACCGGCACCATCTCGTCATCGATGCGGTACAGGATATCGGCCCCGTGTTCGCCGGGGCGCACATGGATATCGGATGCGCGGCGTTGCACGGCCGAGGCGATCAGCTCGGCGACCAGACGCACGACTGGTTGCTCCTTCGACAGCCGCTCCACTTCGCGGTCGCTGGTCACCACTCCTTCGGCGTGCGGGTCCAGGCCGAGTTGGCGGGCGATAGCCATGTCCTCGGTACGGTCGTAATACTTGGCGATGCCCTCGCGGATCAGGTGCGGCGAAGCGGCGACCGGAATGACCAGGTGCTTCGACAACAGGAAATTGAGCTGATCGACCGTCTCGTGATCGCCGACGTTCTCCAGGGCAACCGCGACCCGGCCTTTGTCGATCATCAGCGGGATGGCGCGAAGCCGGCGCGCGGCCTCCGGATTGAGCTGGGCGATCGCCGCCGGATCGGGATCGAATTCCAACGCGCTCAACACCGGCAGGTCCAGGCGCAGCGCGATATTCCAAGTCGCCTCGTCGGCGGTGGCGGACTCCTTCGACCAGCCCGCGGCGTCGACCCAGGCGGCTTCGCGGTCTGTTTTGGCCGCCGCCGGATAGGCGGCGAGGTAGTGCGCCAGTGCCGTCCGATTGCGCAGGACGAGAATGCGGTCGCGGTCGCGAACTTTGGAGTCGGGGCTCATGGTCTGGGTCCTGGGGGCTCGCGCCAGTATCGGTGCTCATCGGCCCGGCAATGGTGACTTGGATCAATTCGTGCGCCTACCCCAGGCCGCAGGGAATTTCGGCCAGTCCTGAACTGCTCCCATCCGGACGGCCTGGGCCATGAGCCATTTGAATCTTTTGCGTCCCGGGCAGCTAAACTGGGCTCCCTCGCCAGAGCCGGACCCGCCAATGCGCCTTTCTACCCTGATCCTCGCTGCCGTCCTGTTGCCGCTCGCTGCCTGCCAGGAGCCCATTCCCGAAGAACCGGCCAAGCCCGGGGAGCCGATCGCCACCGAGAGCGCGGAGCCGGTCGCGTCCAGTCACGACGTGAGCTCCTACGCCGAGCCGGAAAAGGTCGTGGTCAAGCACCTGGCCCTGGACCTGGGGGTCGATTTCGCAAAAAAAGTCCTCGCCGGTTCGGCGACGCTTGACCTGGACTGGAAGGATCCGGCGGCCAACGCGCTGGTGCTCGACACCCGTGACTTGAATATCACCAAGGTCGAAGGCTTCAACGGCACGACCTGGCAGGAACTGAAGTACGAGCTGGCGCCGCGCGATGCCATCTTCGGCAGCAAGTTGTCCATCGCCCTGCCCAGCCAGCTGGCCCGAGTGCGCATCGCCTACAGTAGTTCGCCGGAAGCTTCGGGCCTGCAGTGGCTGACGCCGGCGATGACGCTGGGCAAGAAGACGCCGTTCATGTTCAGCCAGTCGCAGGCCATCCACGCGCGCAGCTGGGTGCCGCTGCAGGACACACCCGGGGTGCGCTTCACCTATGAAGCCCACCTGACCACGCCGAAGGACGTGATGGCGCTGATGAGCGCCGACAACGACCCGAAGGCCGCGCGCGACGGCGACTACAGCTTCAAGATGCCGCAGCCTATTCCCTCGTACCTGATGGCGGTCGCCGCCGGCGACATGGTGTTCCGTCCGATCTCCGAGCGGGCCGGCGTCTGGGCCGAACCGGCGATGGCCGACAAGGCCGCCAGGGAGTTCGAAGACACCGAAAAGATGATCGTCGCGGCCGAAGCGCTGTATGGTCCGTACCGCTGGGGCCGCTACGACATCCTGGTCCTGCCGCCTTCGTTTCCGTTCGGCGGCATGGAGAACCCGCGCCTGACCTTCGCGACGCCCACTGTCATTGCCGGCGACAAGTCGATGGTCAGCCTGATTGCGCACGAACTGGCGCACAGCTGGTCCGGCAACCTGGTGACCAACTCCAGCTGGAAAGATGTCTGGCTCAACGAAGGTTTCACCAGCTACGTCGAAAGCCGCATTACCGAGGTGGTGTTCGGCCCGGAACTGGCGCAGATGGAACGGGTCAACAGCCAGCACGGCCTGCTCGAGGACATGAAGGAAATCAAGGCCGGGGACCAGATGCTGGCGTTGCCGCCGCTGGTCAACCGCGATCCTGACGAGGGCTTGAGCCAGGTGGCCTACATCAAGGGCGAGTGGTTCCTGGGTTTCCTTGAGAAGCGCTACGGGCGCGAAACGTTCGACGCGTTCCTGCGCAAGTGGTTCGACGAGCATGCCTTCACCAGCACGGACAGCGCCGAGTTCGAGCGCTTCGCGCAGGCGGAACTGGCCGACAAGAATCCCGGCAAGGTGAACCAGGAAGAAATGCATGCGTGGTTGCATGAAGCCGGCATTCCGAAGTTTGCCGAGGCCGCCAAGTCGTCCCGTTTCGATGCCGTGGATGAACTGCGCGGCCATTGGCTCGCCGGTCATGCCAAACCGGCGAACATGGACACCAGCAAATGGACCACGCAGGAATGGGTGCGCTTTCTGGAAGGGATGCCGGAAAAGCTGACGCCCGAGCAGATGGCCGAGCTGGACGCGGGCTTCCATTTCACCGGCACGGGCAATGCGGAAATTGCCCAGCGCTGGTACCCCCTGACCGTGCGTAGCGGCTACACCAAGGCGCGTCCGGCAATCAGCGAATTCCTCAGCCGCATCGGCCGTCGCAAGCTGATCATGCCGATCTACGGCGCGCTTGTTGCGACTCCCGACGGGCTGGCTTTCGCCGAGGAAGTTTTCGCCAAGGCGCGCCCGGCCTATCACCCGATCACGATTGGTTCGGTGGAAAAGACCCTGGCCGAAGCCAAGGCCAAGGCCGAGGCCGAGGCCAAGCCTTGAGCTGATGGCGAGAAAGCGCGTTGCGTTAGCGGTATCGCTGGGACTGGCCCTGACCACGCTGGGCGTGGCGGGGGCCATGCCCGGCCGGGTACTTGATGCCGAGTTCGCGCGACAGCGTTGGCTGGCTGGCGCCAGCGTGCACTCCGTGCGCGTTGGCGAACATCGCTGGACCTACCTGGAAGCAGGCCAGGGTCCGTTGATCGTGCTCCTGCACGGCTTCACCGGCGCCAAGGAAAACTGGCTGCCCTTGATGCGCGAGTTGGCCAGGACGCATCGGGTCATCGCTCCCGATCTGCCGGGCTGGGGCGAGAGCGAACGCCGGGCCGACGAAAGCTACGGACCCAGCGAACAGGTCGAGCGAATTGCGCAATTCCTGCGCCACTTCAACGAGCGACCGGTGCTGGTCGTCGGTCACTCGATGGGCGGCCAGTTTCTCGGCTTGCTCGGCGCGCGGCATCCGGACCTGGTCGGACCGATCGCCTTGATGTCGTCGGCCGGCGTCAGGTTCGAGGAAAATTCCTTCGGCCGCGAAGTCATGGCCGGCCGCAATCCGTTCGAAGTGCGCACGCGCGCCGAGTTGCATCGTTACCTGGGCATCGTGTTCGAGGATCCGCCATTCGTGCCCTGGCCCGCCGATGAGGCGATGGTGCGCAAGCGGCGGCTGGACGTGCAGTTCGAACAGAAGGTGCTCGATTCCATCGGCCGGGGTCCCGAGGCATTCACGCTGGAGTCCGAAATGGGCCGGATTCGTGCGCCGGTGCTGTTGCTCTGGTGCCGCGACGATCGCGTCATCGACGTCAGCGCCGCGGAAATTTTCCATCGCGGTCTGGCGCAGAGCCAGACCGTGCTGCTCGCCGGCTGCGGGCACATGCCGATGATGGCGCAACCCGGCAACGTCGCCGCGGCCTTGCGCGAGTTCATCGACACCCATTCGGCGGAAGTCACGCCGGTCGGCGGCTCCGCGCTGCGCCTGGCTGGGCGCGGTTAGCGTGGGAAATCGCGGCTAAAGCCGCGAAGCACATGGATGTGCGAGTGCCGCGTGAGGCACGATGCCGCAAGCGGCCTCCTACAGGCGGCGGCCCGCGCCGAGGCCGCGCTGCGCATCAGCAGCATGTCGACGATGCCGATTCGGCTGGACGGATCGAAGCCAACTTGTCCGTCGAAGTCCACGCGCGGGTTCTCGAATGTGCCGAACAACTGGTCCCACAACGGCAAGTCGCCGTAGTTGCGCGCATGCCGGTCCCGTTCGTGATGCAGACAATGCGATTCCGGACGCGGGATCACATAGCCCAACCAGCGCGGCGTGCGGATGTTCCAGTGCTGGAACAGGCTGAGCAGCGCCGAGATCACGCCCACCAATGCAGCCGCCATCGGCGTCAGGCCAAGCAAGTAAACGCTGGAGCTTGTGCTCGCCGACACCTTCACCAGGACTTCCAGCGGGTGCGCAACGTACGCGCCCAATATGTCCACGCGCAACGCGCTGTGGTGCAGTTGATGCGTGGCGCGCCACAACCAGTCGAAGCGGTGTTCGGCGCGATGAAACCAATACAACAGAAGCGTCGCGGCCAGCAGACCCGGCACGACTCCGAGCATGCCCAGGCCGCTCAGATCGAGCCAGCGGCCGGTCTGGAGTCCCGCAAAAGGCAGTAGCAGGGGCGTCAGTGCGCCGATCGCCATCACCAGGAGGAAGAACAATGTGCCGGTGAGCGCCCATCGGCGCACTGGCTCGAACTGCCTGACGGCATTCCGGGATTCAATGGCGAGCAGGATCAGGAATGTCGCGGGCACGACCAGGCCGACCAAGGCTTCAGGTTTCATGACGCCGTCCGATCGCAGCAGAATGGCACCATCGCCCGAATCAGGGCAGCGATGCCGTCGACGCGGGAGACGATGGCGGGACCGTCGATTTCATAGAACGTGTGCCGACCGTCCGTCTCCGAGCGCAGCAGCCCGGCCCGTTCCATTTGCTGGAGATGCCGCGCGATTACCGATCGGTCTTGCGGCATTTCCGCGGCGATGGTGCCGACATCGGAGCGGCCTTTCAGGATCAGCTGCCGGAAGATCTGCACGCGGGCCGGTTCGCAAAGCGCGCGAAAGAATTCCGTGTCGAGGATGTCGATACTGGCGTTGGCGATTTGGCTGCGGGTGCGGAGTTTTTTCATGTGGGGAGCATATGTGCGTCTGTATGCATATGTCAAGTTGCGGGGTGGGGCATCGCGGCTGAAGCCGCTCCTACAGGGGGGCGGCGGTTAGGGTTGGGGGCGGGAGGCATCGCGGGTGGCGCGGAAGGGGTTGCCTTCGCGGTAGTTCGGCCAGGCCTGGCTCAGCGAGAGCGATTTGCCGACGCCGTACAGCGCCGTCAGGTCCTGCACGACGCCGCGCAGGTCCCAGTTCGGGTCGAAGTTGTCGGTGGCCTTGTGATAACGGCTCGCTGTGTAGTCGTCGAGCACGGCCAGGCCATAGTCGCGACCTTGCTCCACGTGGTCGATGCCGCCCTTGGCGTACAGGGCCGGCACGCCGGCCTTGGCGAAGTTGAAGTGATCGGAGCGGAAGAACGTGCCCTTTTCCGGCGCGCTTTCCTGGACCAGAGTCCGGTTCTGTTTGGCGGCGATCGGCCGCAGGATGTCTTCCAGTTCGGAATTGCCCAGGCCGACCACCACCAGGTCGCGGGTCTGGCCAATCACGGGCATGGCGTCGAGGTTGACCACCGCGACGGTGTTGGCCATCGGCATCGCCGGGTGCGCCGCGTAGTAGGCCGAGCCAAGCAGACCGGATTCTTCCAGCGTGACCAGGAGGAAAAGCACGCTGCGTTCGGGCTTGGGCGATTGCACCGTGAACTGCTCGGCGATCTCCAGCACGCCGGCAACACCGGTGGCGTTGTCGATGGCGCCGTTGTAGATGTTGTCGCCCGGCTCGTCAGGATGCGTGCCCAGATGATCCCAGTGCGCTGTGTAGACGATGGCCTCGTGCGGCCGCTTGCTACCGGGCAAGCGCGCGATCACATTGCGCGACGCCGCGAGGCGGATGCTGTTCTTGAGTTTGGCTTCGAACCGCGCCTTGGTCATCGGCACCGCCTTGAAGCCACGCTTGCCGGCGGCCACGCGCAGCGCATCGACATCCAGGCCGGCATCGGCAAACAAGGTTTTCGCAGTGTCGCCGGTGATCCAGCCTTGCAGCGGCAGTCGCGGCGCCGGATCGTCGCTGGGCGCCAGGTCGAATTGCGGGCCGCTCCAGCTGTTCTTGACCACGTCCCACCCGTAACCGGCGCCCGGGGTGTCGTGGATGAGGATGGCGGCCGCGGCGCCTTGCCGCGCGGCTTCCTCGTACTTGTAGGTCCAGCGTCCGTAATAGGTCATGCGCCGGCCCTCGAACAGGCTGGCGTCGTTGCTGTGGAATCCCGGGTCGTTGATCAGCATGACTACGGTCTTGCCCTTGACGTCGATGCCGGCGTAATCGTTCCAGCCCTGCTCCGGTGCATTGACGCCGTAGCCGACAAAGACCATCGGCGCGTTGCCGACATGGACAGCAGCGGCGCCGGTGCGCGTGGTCAGCACCATCTGTTCGCCGAAGGCCAGGTCGTGGGATTTTCCGGCCACCCGTACGGACATATTGCTGTTGGCCAGGTCGACCGTGGTTTCGACCATCGGCACGGTCTGGAAATAGCTGTCGCCGTTGCCGGGCTGCAAACCCAGGCGCTGGAACTGCTCGCGAAGATAGGCGACGGTTTTTTCCTCGCCCTCGCTACCGGGTTGCCGGCCGCCGAAGTCGTCGGATGCCAGCACGCGGATGTGCGCGGCAAAGTCCTCGGCGGATATCTCCGGGCCGAAAGCGTGGCCTGCGCGCTGGTTCGCGGCCCGCAGCGAGGCTTCGGTCTGGCCAATCGGATCGTGCTGGCAGCCGATCAGCGGAACGGCCAGCAACAAGGCCAGCGTCGGAATCAGTCGCGTGCGGTTTCGGGTCATGCGGGCCTCCGGAAGCAGACCCGCATTCTAAGCGCAGCGCCGCCGCTTAATCCGAGTCGCGCGGCGGCAGAGTGTCGGTGTACGGCCGGGCCGTGGCCCCGGTCACAGTTCCAATCTTCGCGCTGGAGTGCACGAACAACTCCACCTTGCGCTCGAAGCGCAGGCTGCCGTTGACCACGGCATTGGGGCCGATGACGATACGCGGGACACGCGGCCTGCCGAAGCTGATTCCGTGCTGTTTCTCGACCAGCATGCCGCCGCGCACCAGCGAGCGGGCGCCAATGATGATGTCGCCGCTCACCGTCCGGACCTGGCCGTCGACTTCGGTCTGCTTGATCGTGATATCGCCATTGACGGTTTCCACATCGCCGCCAACGCGGGAATTGAATCCGAAGCGAATGCTGCCATTGACGGTTTCGACCAGACGGGCGACTTTGACCCGTTCGCCGGCGCGCACGCTGCCATTGACCGTCTCGGCGCTGTTGACCTGCGCATCATCCTCCAGCGTGACGCTGCCATTGACGGTCTCCACGTCGTCGGCGCTGGCGCCTTCGTGGACTTTGATGCTGCCGTTGACGGTATCCAGGTCGCCGTAGCGATGCCCGGCTTCGGCGGTGATGCTGCCATTGACGCGGCTGATGTCGCCGTTGTCGTCTTTCTCGTCGTGGGCGTATGCGGCGGGAATGGCCAGGGCCAGGGCAAGGACCAACAGGGTGCGATTCATGGAGTTCTCCTCAGGTTTCCCGCTCAGATGCGGGCGGTCGGGAAATGGTTTAGAGCCTCTTGTAGGCCGGTTGGTTACAATTTGCCCGTGCCAAACGTCAGGAGCGTTCGATGACCCGTCCCAAACCGTTGCTGCTGTTGATTCTGGACGGTTGGGGGCACCGCATCGAACGCGCCGACAACGCCATTGCGCTGGCCGAGTTGCCGCACTGGCGGCGCCTGCTGGCCGACTGCCCGCATACGCTGGTGCACACCGAGGGCCGGTTCGTCGGCCTGCCCGACGGGCAGATGGGCAACTCCGAGGTTGGGCACATGAACATCGGCGCCGGACGCATCGTTTACCAGGACCTGACCCGCGTCGACGCCGCGATCGAGGACGGCAGCTTTGCCGGCAATGCCGAATTGCTCGCCGCCTGCGCCGGCGCCACGGCCGCCAGCGGCACGTTGCATATTTTCGGCCTGCTTTCGCCGGGTGGCGTGCACAGCCACGAGAGCCATATCCTGGCCATGATCGAATTGGCCGCGCGGCAGAAGGTGCCGCGCATCGCCGTGCACGCGTTCCTGGACGGTCGCGACACGCCGCCGCGTTCGGCCGAAGCCAGCCTGCGTCTGCTCGCCCGGGCCTGTGCCGAGGCCGGCAACGCGCGCATCGCCAGCATCATCGGCCGCTACTACGCCATGGATCGCGACCAGCGCTGGGAACGCGTGGAGCCCGCGTATCGGGCGATCACCGAGGCGCAGGCGGAATTCCGCTTCGACGATGCGCTGAGCGCGCTCGACGCGGCCTACGCCCGCGGCGAGAACGACGAATTCGTCAAGCCGACGGTGATCGGCGAGGGCGCCGCCTTCGCCGATGGCGATGCCGTGGTGTTCATGAATTTTCGCGCCGACCGCGCCCGCGAGTTGACGGCCTGTTTCGTGGCGCCGGATTTCGCCGGCTTCGCGCGGCCGCGGGCCCTGCGGCTTTCGCGCTTCGTCTGCCTGAGCGAGTACGACGCCACCCTGCCGGCGGCAGTCGCCTTCACGTCCGAGGAATTGCACAACACACTGTCGGAAGTGCTGTCGGCCCACGGCCTGACCCAGCTGCGCATCGCCGAAACCGAAAAGTATGCGCACGTGACGTTTTTCTTCAGCGGCGGCCGGGAGACGCCCGAACCGGGCGAGGACCGGGTGCTGGTGCCGTCGCCGAAAGTGGCGACCTATGATCTGCAACCGCAAATGAGCTGCCCGGAACTGACCGATCGGCTGTGCGAGGACATTCGCGCGCAGCGCCATGACGTCATCATCTGCAATATCGCCAATCCGGACATGGTGGGTCATACCGGGCTGCTGTCGGCGGCGATCGAAGCGGCCCAGGCGGTCGACGTCGCCCTCGGCGCGATTCGCGCGGCGCTGGAAAGCGTCGGCGGCGAGATGATCGTCACCGCCGATCACGGCAACCTGGAACTGATGCGCGACCCGGTCACCGGCGCGCCGCACACCGCGCACACCGTGGGTCCGGTGCCGCTGGTGTACTTCGGTCGCGCGGCGCAGGTGCATGACGGCGGCTCGCTGCGCGACATTGCGCCGACGCTGTTGCGCCTGCTCGGCCTGGACGCGCCCGTGGAAATGACCGGCCGTTCCCTGGTGGAGCTGCGCTGAGTGCGACGACTCGCATTCGCGTTGTTGCTGCTGCTATTGGGCAGCGCCGGGGTGTCGGCACAAACCGCGGCGCAACGCGCGCAAAAGGCGGCCGCGGCGCAAAAGCAATTGAACGAGACGCGGGCACGGATCAAGTCGCTCGCCCAGGAGCAGCGCCGTCTTGAAGCCGAGCGCAGCGAAGCCGCCAAGGCCTTGCGTGAAGCGGACGGAAAGGTGTCCGGATCTCAGAGTGCGCTGCACGAAGTTGAGGCGGAGATCGCCGGCCAGGAAAAGGCGCTAGAAGACCTGCAGCAGAAGAAACTGGCGTTGGAGAACAGTCTGTCGCGGCAGCGTGCCGAACTGGCGGCGCTGATCCGTTCGGCCTATGCACTGGGCAAGCACCAGGAGCTCAAGCTTCTGCTCGAACAAGAGCGCATGAGCGACCTGGCGCGAGTGCTGGCCTACCATCGCTATTTCCAGCGTGATCGGGAACAACGCATCACCGGCCTGAAGGCGGAATTGCAGTCCCTGGCCGAATTGGGCGAACAGATCGAAACCCGCCAAAAGACGCTGCTCGCCACCCGCGACAGGCAGAAGGCCGAACTCGCGGCGCTGGCCGCGCAACGCCGCGAGCGCGACAAGGTGGTCAGCTCGCTCGACAGTCGCTACCGAGATCGCAGTGCGCGGCTGAACGCCTTGGGGCGCGACGAGAAAAGCACCGTCGTGTTGCTGGAGCGATTGCGTAAACTGATGGCGCAACTTCCGAAGCCGAAGCCGACCGCCAAGCCAGCCTCGCCCGGCGCCCGACCGACGCCCGCACCGGCGCGCGGCGGTCCGGCGATTCCGATCGGCCCGCTGAATTTGCCGCTCGCCGGTACCGTGCTGGCCGGCTACGGTGGCGTGATGCCCGACGGCCACCGCAGCCAGGGTTTGCTGATTGCCGGCGCGGCCGGATCCCAGGTGCACGCGGTCACGGCCGGACGCGTGGCGTACGCGGACTGGCTGAAGGGATACGGTTTGCTGATGATCCTCGACCACGGCAACGGCTGGATGACGCTGTACGCGTTCAACGATGCCCTACTGAAAAAAACCGGCGAAAGCGTGCGCGCCGGCGAAGCCATTTCCACCGTCGGTAGCTCCGGCGGCCAAGGCCGCACGGCCTTGTATTTCGAACTGCGCCGCAACGGCCAACCCCAAGACCCAACCACCTGGCTAAAAAAGCAATTGTAGGAGCGACTTCAGTCGCGATGCCCTGGCTGTAGGAGCGGCTTCAGCCGCGAAGCCCTGGCTGTAGGAGCGGCTTCAGCCGCGAAGCCTTGGCGCAGAAGCTTCGCCGCTGAAGCCGCTCCTACAGTTACTTATAGTTTTGATTTGGTGCTGACTTTTTCGACTCGCCACTGGCCCGATTCACGCAGCAACGTCACCACACCGGTCATCCTGGCGCCGTCGGAATCCTTGCCGTTGATCTGCAGCTCGGCGCGATTGCCATCCGCTCGGCCCGACGTGACGCTGACCTGCGCCGGTTCGAAGGCCTTGATCATCTCGATCATCTTCGGAAAATCCGGTTCGCTGCGTGCCTCGCGCATCTTGTCGGCCCGGTCTTTCGTTGCCAAAGCCAGCATCGAATCGACATCGCCTGCCAGCGTCGCGCGATGCAAGGCCAAGTAGGCTTTTCCCGGTTCGCCGCCGCCCGCCGGCAGTGCCGTCCCCCACGGTTTCGGCGCCGGTGGCGGCGGACCCTTGCCGGCAATCGCGACGTCGAACTGCAGGTCGCATTTCAACTCGTCGTCGTCGTTCAAGGTGAAACTGCCGCTGGCCCGCGTCGTCATCGGAGTCTTCAGTTTCAATTCGCCGACATCGTTGCCGGAGATGGATCGATTGTTCCCGGGCGGCACGTACAACTGCAATCCTTCCACCACTGTGCCGCCGGCATCGAAACGCAAGCCGAGCTTTGCGCAGCCCAATTCGAAAGCCTGCTCGGTCATGGCATCGTCGACCTCGTCGAATTTGGCACTCGCCAGGGCGGCGTGATCGAGCGCTGCCGTGACCAACCAGAGCGTCGGCACCTTTTTCGTCTCCTCGAAAGGATCTGGCGCCAGGGCCGCGTGGGCATCGACGAATACGAGAGTCTTGCCTTCGTAGACGCATTGGCCCTTGACGCCGGCCTGTGCCGCCGATCCGACGGCAGCCAACAGCAAGACTGCAAGAGTGCTGAGCGGTTTCATGAGCTTCTCCCGGCGCGTTGCGAAAGTTCCTGCTTGAGTATTGGAAACTCAAAGCCTCATGGAGCCGGAGGATACACCCCGATAGCGGCCTGTTGCTGACGCAGGTAGCCATGCCATTTTGTGATGCGTTGTGGGGACGATCGCAGTGGAAAGGTTGTGGTGGGGCTTCGCGGCTGAAGCCGCTCCTACAGGGGGCAATAAAAAAAGGCCGGCGATTTCTCGCCGGCCTCGGTTTTTTACGTTAACGCGTTCGACTAGAACTTGAAGTCCAGGCTCACGTACCAGAAGCGGCTGGGCAGGTCGTAGGTGCCGGCGTCGTAGCCATTCAACGTGCAGGTCAGGCAGATCGGCGGATCCTGATCGAACACGTTGTTGACGCCTGCCGACAGCTTCAGGCCGTCCAGGCCGAAGCTGTTGTCCCAGGTCAGCTGCAGGTCGTTGTAGACCATCGAACCAAGATCGTGGAAGTCGCTGCCGGTGGGGCAACCCGGCACGTCCACCACAGTTGCGTTGCCGCAAAACTCGGTTACGCTGCTGATGTAACGCACGTTCCAGGCGGCGCTCCAATCGGCACGGCTCCAACCGAACTGCACGTTGGTCTGCCAATCCGGAATCGAGCCGTTGTCGAATTCAACGCCCACTTCGCGCTGAGAGTGATTGCCAAATATGTCGACAGCCTCGTAGCTGATCGGGTGAGTCGCTTGCAGCGCGGCGGTCAGCTGACCCCAGGACATCGACTGACTAGCCCAGTTGGCCTTGAAGTCCACGCCCCTGGTCTTGATCGTGCCGAAGTTTGTAAGGAAAGCGCTTGGTGGATTGAGGTTGCCGCTCGGTTGGCGGGTAAAGATAGAACACACCGTGCCGCTCGCGGTGCCGGCGAGGCAGGCATTGAGCAAGGCCGACAAGTCGGGCGACTGGATGCCCTTCTTGATCCGGTAGTTGTAGTAGTCGACCTCAAAGTCAAGACGATCGGCCCAGGACGAATCCGCCGCCCAAGAGGGAGCCCAGACTACACCGACGTTGTAGTTGGTCGACTTCTCCGGCTCCAGCTCCGGGTTACCGCCGGTGAATGCGATGATCTGTGTATTGGCCTGCTGATAACCGTTGGGCACTCCAGCAGCTCGACAGGCGGTTTCCAACGGAGTGGTGTCGAGACCATCGGAGTCGTCAACCACCAGGGTGTCGGTCGAGCCGCAAGGATCGACCACGCTCGGTGCAAACTGAGTCAGGCCGTACAACTCGCCCAGGTTCGGCGCACGGAAACCGGTCGAGTAGGTGCCGCGCACAACCAGTTCTTCGACCGGCTGCCAGCGGAACCCGGCCTTGCCGGTGACGGCGTCGCCGAACGAGGAGTAGTACGAGTAGCGAACGGCGAAATCAGTCGAGAAACTCTGCGCCCATGGCACGTGCAACTCGGCGTAGGCTTCATTCACGTCATAGCTGGCCGAAACCGGAGCGGCGAACGAGTCTTGCGATTCGCCGGTCTGGCGCAACGGATCCGGATTGAAGTCGCCCTGGTAGTGGCGATGCTCGACGCCGGCCGCGAAGCCCACCTCGCGATCTTCGCCCATGTCCCACAACCCGCCGGTGAGATTGGCGCTGATGATGCCCAGCTCCTGCTTGCTGGAATCGTGCTGCGTGGTCGAGATGTAGTTGAGCATCGCCGGAGTGATCGGCCGACCCTCGCCGCCGAACAGGTCGAGAGGGACGCAGCCCGGAGATGCCGCGCACACCGCAGGATCGCCGAGTGCCAGCTTGATGTGTGCGACGTTGAAACCGTTCTCGAAGACCTGCCGCGCCGTGTTCGTGGAATGGACGATGTTGACGTCCCAATCCCAGGCTTTTTCACCCACGTTGAAGTCGCCGCTGACGCCGCCGCTGAAGTACAGGGTCTTCACGTCCTGGGTGAAGACACGCGGCCCAAGCTCGATCGGGCGCTTGGTGATGAAGCCGAAGTTGCTTCCCGGGATCAGGTCGATGCCGAACGGATTGTAGGGATTGAGCGCCGAGATGGAGATGGTGTCGGCAATGCCGCCAGTGCCGGCGAACGGACCGACGAAGATCGGCTCCGGCGCGGCCTGGTTGGCGGACGTGCGCTCGTTATACAAGATCTTTGCGTGCACCGAGAGGTGGTCGGACGCCTCGTAATTGAGGCTGCCGAACAGGCTGGTGCGCTTCTGCGGCGTCAACAGCAGGTTGAACGGGGCGAAGTTGAAGCGATCGGCGCCGCTAAAGTTGTGGTAGGTACCGGCCCCGGTAGTTGGGCTGCCGCCGTTGTAGTTCGGGGACGTCGTGCCATTGTTCAGAGTGATGTCGAACCAGTCGTTGCCGTCGGCATCGCAGAAGCCAGGCGTGCCCGCCACCAGGATGTTCGGGTCGCAGAAGATGAAGCGGCCCTGCGGCGTGCCGGAGCTGCCCGCGCGCAAGCCAGCGCCCGGCTCCGGGAATGCGGACTGTTCCCAATCTGCGGAACTGATGCTGTCCTGCTCGAAATAGCTGGCGTCGAACACGAAGTTGAATTTGTCGGTATTGCCGCCAAACGTGAAGCTGGCGTCCTTGGTGTCGCCGCCCAGGCCGTAGCGGCCGAACTTGGTGTGCACCTGCACGCCGTCGAAGTGCTTGCGGGTAATGATGTTGACCACGCCGGCGATGGCGTCGGATCCGTAGATGGCCGACGCGCCGTCTTCCAGCACTTCGATGCGCTCGACGATGGCCAGCGGAATGGTATTGAGGTCGGCGCTGCCGCTGACGCCGGAGGCCGATGATTCGTTGACCCAACGAATGCCGTCGACCAGCACCAGCACGCGCTGTGAGCCGAGGTTGCGCAGATCGACCTGAGAAGAACCGGCGCCGATGCCGCCGCCGTCCGGCGGATAGCCAAAGTTGCCGGAACTGTTGAACTTGGCGTTCAGCGCCTTGCCGCTGGCGGTGATCTGCTGCAGGAACTCGCCGACGGAAGCCGCGCCACTCTCTTCGATCGCCTCGCGATCGTAAACGGCGACGGGCGCCTGCGTGACCTTGTCGGTCTGCTTGATGTGCGAGCCGGTGACGCGAACGGTTTCCAGGGTCTTGCTGGCCGGGGGCGGCGCGGTCGTGTCTTGCGCCTGGACCGCGACGGGCAGCATCGCCAGCATCAGGGTGCTTCGAATCGCAAGGCTGATGCGGGTGTGTCGGACTGTCATTTTTTTCTCCTTATTGGACGTCGCGGGCATCCCTAAGCAGCCCGCCGAACGTCGTTTGTAAAGAAAATGTAAAAGGAAAGCAAGCTCCCAAGAAACGGGGTCCGGGGCCTGCCTGGCGCCCGGTTCATGCGAAACTCTGGCCTTCGCCCGTGCCAGTGGAGATTCGGACATGAGTCGCGCCCCCATCCAGCTGCTTTGCGCCTGCGTGCTTGCCGGCGCAGTCATAACCTCGCCTGGCGCCCAGATGACCCCGGCAACCCCGGCGGCTTCGCCCGACCAGCCCACGCTGCATGCCGCCGCCGATGCGGTCAGCGCCGAGCAACTGCAGGCCAGCATCGCCCGCCTGGTCGGCTTCGGCACCCGGCATACGCTGTCGGACACCAAATCGAAATCGCGCGGCATCGGCGCGGCGCGGCGCTGGGCAGCGTCGCGGTTCGAAGCCATCGCCAAAGATTGCGATAACTGCCTGCAGGTAGTGACGCCGTCGCAGGTGTTCACCGGCAAGCGCATCCCCACGCCGACCGAGGTCATGGATGTGGTCGCGATCCAGCGTGGCAGCAGCGACCCGCAACGCGTGGTGCTGATTACCGGACACCTGGATTCGCGGGTGACCGACGCGATGGATTTCACCAGCGATGCGCCCGGCGCCAACGATGACGCCTCCGGCGTGGCGGCGGTGATCGAAGCGGCGCGGGTGCTGTCGAAGCACCGCTTCCCGGCAACCATCGTCTATGGCGTGCTGTCCGGCGAAGAGCAGGGTCTGTACGGCGGCAAGGTGCTGGCCGAATACGCGCGCGAGCAGGGCTGGCAGGTGGAAGCCGATCTCAACAACGACATCATCGGCAACACGCGCGGCGACGATGGTGTGGTCCGCAACACCACGGTCCGGGTATTTTCCGAAGGCACCAAAGCCGTCGAAACCACCGAGCAGGCGGACCGTCGGCGCTACAACGGCGGCGAAGTCGATTCGCCATCGCGCAACATTGCGCGCTACATGGTGCCGTTGGCCGAGCGCTACTTGAAGAACCTGCAGGTGCGCATGGTCTATCGTACCGATCGTTTCGGCCGCGGCGGCGACCAGGTGGAATTGCTCAAGGCCGGTTACCCGGCGGTGCGCTTGACCGAGGCGCGCGAGCACTACACGCGCCAGCACCAGGACCTGCGCGTGGAAAATGGGATTCGCTATGGCGACCGTATCGACGGCGTGGATTTCGACTATCTGGCGCAAGTCACACGGCTCAACGTGGTGACGCTGGCGGCGCTGGCCAGCGCGCCGATGCCGCCCTCCGGCGTCACCATCGATGGCGCCGTGTCTTCCGATACCACGGTCAAGTGGAACGCCGCGCCGGGAGCAACCGGGTATCGCGTCCAGTGGCGCGACACCATCGCGCCGCAGTGGCAGCACAGCGTGCTGGTGCCCGGCAATGCGGACACCCAGACGGTATTGAAGAACGTGGTGATCGACGACTGGTTCTTCGGTGTCTCCTCGATCTCGGCCGACGGTTTCGAATCGCCGGTGGTGTTCCCGGGCGATGCCGGATCCTTTGTTTCGGGTAGCGCGCCGAGTTTCGACCCGAAGCGTTTGTCGACCATCACCCGCGAGTTGTCGTCTGATGAATTCGAAGGCCGTGGCCCGTCCACACCGGGCGAAACCAAAACGGTGGCTTATGTGATTGCGCAGATGCAGGCTGCGGGCCTGCAGCCGGGCGGCGACCTCAAGGACGGCAAGCGTGGCTGGACCCAGGCGGTGCCGCTGTTGCGCGCCCAGATCACCGGGCCGATCGCGTTGAGCCTGACGATGGAAGGGAAGAGCCAGCCCTTGACCCAGGGGCAGGAAATTGCCGTGCGTGCGCCGCTGGATGGTTCGCGTGCGGTCGCCATCGTCGATGCGCCGCTGGTGTTCGTCGGCTACGGCACCAAGGCGCCGGAGCGCAACTGGGATGATTTCAAGGGCGTCGACTTGCGCGGAAAGATCGCGGTCGCGCTCATCAACGACCCCGATTTCGAAACCGGCAGCGGCGATTTTGGCGGCAAAGCCATGACTTACTACGGCCGCTGGACCTACAAGTTCGAAGAGGCCGCGCGGCAGGGCGCGATCGGCCTGCTGATCGTGCACGAAACGGCGCCCGCGTCCTACGGCTGGCCGACGGTGAAGAATTCCAACACCAACACGATGTTCGACATCGTCCGCGACAAGCCCGCCCTGGTGCATTCGTCGATGGAAGGCTGGATCCAGCGCGACCTGGCGGTGGATTTGTTCAAGCGCGCGGGATTGGATTTCGAGGCGCTCAAGCTCCAGGCGCAGACGCGCGCGTTCAAGCCGGTGCAACTCGGCAGCGCCCGCCTGTCGGCGGCGTACGCGGTCGATTCCGGCGTGATCACTTCCAGCAATATCGCCGGCCGCATTGAAGGCAGCACGCGTGCGAACGAACACGTGGTGTACAGCGCGCACTGGGACCACCTGGGCGTGGGCGAACCCGATGCGCAAGGCGATCGAATCTACAACGGCGCCGTCGACAACGCGACCGGCATCGCCGCATTGATCGAGATGGGCCGCGCCTTTGCGCAACAGCCGCGCCCGCAGCGTTCGCTGTTGTTCCTGGCGGTGACCGCCGAGGAAAAAGGCTTGCTGGGTTCCGAGTATTACGCCGCGAATCCGCTGTATCCGCTGGCAACGACCGTCGGCGTCATCAACATGGACGCACTCGATCCGCAGGGCCCCGCGCGCAATTTCACGATCTCCGGCAGCGCCAAGCTCGAACTGCTCGATGAGTTGGTCGCCACCGGCAAGGGCATGGGCCTGGTCTATTCCCCCGACCCGACGCCGGAGGCTGGCTACTTCTTCCGTTCCGACCATTTCCCGCTGGCCAAGCGCGGCGTACCGGCGATCTCGTTCGGTTCCGGTGAGGACCTGCTGGAAGGCGGTGTGGAAGCCGGCAAGGCGCTCGAGCGGGAATACACGGTCAATCGCTACCACCAGCCTGCTGACGAGTGGGAAGCGGATTGGGCGTTCACCGGCATGGCACGCGACCTGCAGATGCTCCACACGCTAGGCGCCGGACTGGCCAATTCGAACCGCTGGCCGAACTGGGCGCAGGGTTCGGAATTCCGCGCGGCGCGGGAGGCGAGTGCGGCTGAGCGGCGGTGAGTTCTTTTGCACGCGAATAGCTCGCATTGGAATTGGTGCGGGGCCGCCGGGGGGTAGGGCTCATTGGCCACGGCCAGGAAAAAACATCCTGTTTTTTACTGGCCGCCGCTCGTGCCGTCCTGGCCCGCTTGACCAATAACCCCTACCCCCCGACGTCCACTCTGCACGTGATGGGCATGTTTGATTGGTCAATTCGGTGCAACGCCGGCGTCGCGATTTGTGAATGGGTACGTTCTTGACTGCTGCTTCCGCATCAGCTCAGGCAGCGCCACAGATACTTCCAGGGACTAACGCAACCACTCATCTGGTGCAGCGCTCGATCAGAAACCGATTGCCGCATCGACTTCAACCAACACAGTCGGTGGATCAGACTTATCGATCGGAGCAACACCTTCACATTGGGACGGCGGGGGCAGGGGACTCTCGGTCGAGCGGGCCATGGATGGCAGGAGCGGAGGCCAGTAAAAAACAGGATGTTTTTTCCTGGACGCGACCGAGAGTCCCCTGCCCCCGGCGGCCGCGCACAAGTTCCGGGCGGTGAGTGTGCGCAAGGCCCCGGCGGCCGCGCGCAAGTTCTGGACGGTGAGTCGGAGCGAACTCAGCGGCCGCGCGCCTGCCGGGTGATCGCTGGTTTGAACAACAACGCCAGCAATACCCCGACCGCAAAGCCGGACAAGTGCGCCCACCAGGCCACCGCGCCGAACGACGGGCCGATGAAGGTGAAAATCAATTGCAGCAAGGCCCACAGACCGATCAACAACGCCGCCGGCGCGCGGATGAACTCCAGCCACAGGCCCAGCGGCACCACGATGCCCAGGCGCGCGCGCGGAAACAGCACCAGGTAGGCGCCGATCAGGGCGGAGATGCCACCGCTGGCGCCGACGATGATTCGCTCCGGCGCGCCCATCAACAGCGATGCGGCGAGATTGGCCAACGCGCCGCCGATGAAGAACAGCGCGAGCAGCCGCCAGGCACCCAGCGCGCGCTCGCCCGGCACGCCGAAAATCAGCAGGAACACCACGTTGCCGAGCAGATGCCACACGCCGGCATGGATGAACAATGCGCTCACCAACGTGAGCATGCGACCGTCATGCCAGAGCAGGCGCCATTGCGTCGGGCTGGCCGACAGTGTTCCCCATTGCAGCAACGCGGCATGCGCTGCCGGATCTTCGCTGGACCATTGCATCCACGCGTAGGCCAGGATGGCTAGCACGGCAAGCGTGGCCGCGGCCCAGGGACGGTGTGACCGTTTGCGCGACGGGAGTCTGACGAACACCATGGGCGAATCCTAGGGCCTGGGCAACAGGATACGACGGCCATTGATGTTGAGCACGACGCCATCGCGCCGAATGGCTTCGACGATGCTGCCGCCGAGGACCGAACCTTCCGTGACGCGCTGACCGTCGATGATGGCGAAGCGATTGCCCGGCTCGCTTCCGAACACGTGCATGCTCAGCTTCAGTGGCGGCAAGCTTGCGCGCTCGCTGGCGCCCAGGACGGCGATCGGCGGCAATGGTTCGGGCTCGACCTCATCGGCGCGCGATGGCGCAGTGGCTTCGGTCAGCGGGGTGCTTGCAGGTGGCGTGGGAACTTCCATCTGCACCGGGCGTGCGGGCAGTGACCGGAGCTCGGTCGATGGCGCCGAAGCGCTGCCTGCTGCGGTCGCGCGCGCATCCGGTGCGCTGACGGGATCGGGCGCGGTGACAGGAGCAGGCGCGGTGGCAGAAGGAGGCGCAGAAACAGGTCCTGCAACGATTGCCGGCCCGGAAGTCGGTGGCCTCGCAACGGGACGCATGGGCTGCGTGTTCGGGACCACGGTCGCCTCAGCGCGCGCATCCGGCGCGTCCACTGGCGCCGATCCGGTCGTGGTCGTGCTTGCAGCTTCTTCGTCGCGCCACACTATCCAACCGGCGACGATCGCCAGCGCGACGAAGACCAGCACAGGCCAAAAGCGCAGCGCTTCGACGGCGCGCGATGGCGGTGGCGTCGCGATGCTGGCAAACAAGTCCGGCGCCTGGCCGCGTCGCCGCTCGGCTTCCGACTTGCGTAGCGCATCGAGGATCAGGGACATCTCAGAACGCTCCTTGGGACGCTAGCGCCAGCCAGAGCAGGGCAACGCCGACGAGCACCAGGCACCAGCCCAGAATGCGCCAGGCGCCGCCATCCGCGGCGTGGGCCGGCAGCACTTCGCGGGCGGCCAGATTGATCAGACCGGCATCGATGCGATTGCGTCCGTGCACGTAACCGGCGAGCAGCGCGCGTTCGCCGAGCACGTTCAGCAGTCGCGGTACGCCGCCGGAGAGCTCGTGCAGGCGCCGCACCGCCGCCTCCTCGAATGGAAACGCGCTGGCGCCGGCCACGGTGAAGCGGTGCCGCAGGTAGGCCCCGGTTTCCTGCGCCCGCAGCGGCGTCAGGTGGTAACGCGCCGTGATGCGTTGCGACAGTTGGCGCAAGGCCGGGCGCGCCAAGGTCTCGCGCAGTTCCGGCTGGCCGAGCAGCACGATCTGCAACAACTTTTGCGTGGATGTTTCCAGGTTGGTCAACAGGCGGACTTGTTCGAGCAATTCCCTGGACAGCTCCTGCGCCTCGTCGATGATCAACACCACGCGCAGGTTTTCGGCATACGCCTGCAACAGGTATTCGTTGAGCGAGTCGATCTGCGTCTTCAGGCTGCGTCGCTTGCCGGGCGCGACGATATGCAGCTCCTCGCAGACGGTTTCCAGCAGCTCCAGCGGCGTCTGCTTGGGATTGAGCACCAGCGCCACGCGCACATTTTCCGGCAGCTGCTCCAGCACCAGTCGGCACAAGGTGGTCTTGCCCGTGCCGACTTCGCCGGTGAGCTGCACGAAACCGCCGCTGCCGCCCTGGCCGATGCCGTACATCAAGTGCGCCAAGGCGTCCCGATGCCGCTCGCTGAGAAACACGAAGCGTGGGTCGGGAGTGATGGCGAACGGGGGCTCGGACAGGCCGTAGTGACTCAAGTACATCGGGCAAGGGTAGGGCAAAGCGTGCCCGGGCCCAAGTTCGGGTGAACGGCGCGCTATTTCTTGCCGGGGATTGGCGTCAGTTCGACCGCGACGGCCAGATGATCCGAGCCCGCCGCCGGCAAGGCGCGATAGTCACTGATGTCGAATCCGGCCGTGAGGATGTGATCCAGCGCCCGCTCCGGCGCCCAGCTTGGAAACGTGGGCAGGCACTGCTCCGGCGGCGTGAGCCGCGTGCGTTTGTACAGCATGCGCATCTCCGCCGCGGCCGGATCGCAATTGAAGTCGCCCATCAGCACCAGCCGCGGTTCGTCGGCCAGCAATTCGGCCAGGAAGCTCAATTGCACGTGCCGCGAACGCGGCCCGAGCGACAAGTGGGTTACGGCCAGCAACCAGGAGTCCTTGCCCTTGCCGAAACGCGAGAGCAGGACGCCACGACCCGCCACCCGGCCAGGCAGCGCGTAATCGAGCAATTCGGTGGGCTCCAGGCGGCTGAGCATCGCGTTGCCGCTGCCGGCGATGCGCGAGATGCGCCGGTTGGATTGGTGGCTGACGAACGGAAACTGGGCGCTCTCGGCCAGGTAGTCGCTCTGGTTGTTGAATCCCGAACGCATGCTGCCGGGGTCGCTTTCCTGCAGTCCGACCACGTCGAAGGGAGAGAACAACGCGGCCAGGCTATCGAGGTTGGCGCGCTTGCCGGTGGGCAGCACATGCGACCAGCTGCGCGTGATGTAATCGCGGTACGCGCGGGTGCTGGAACCTGCCTGGATATTGCAACTGAGCAGTCGCAGCGGGGTGGGTGCGGTGTCAGCCATTGAACCTCCCTCGCGCAAGATCATACCGCGCTGAGTTGGAATGCCGAAAAAACACAAGGACCGCAGCGCGGTCCCTGTGTTCCCAGCACGGCGGGGTCGACCGCGCTTATTTCGATGCCTGTGCCGGCGTTGCCTTCGGCGCCGCCGCGCGCTCCCGGGCGATCAGATGGTCGACCGTGGCCAGCATGCCGGCGAAGCCGCGGTCACGCGTGGCCGTGACCCGGTACTTGCCGTTGATGATGATCGTCGGAGTCGCGGAGACGCCGGTGCGCAAGGCGAATTGCCGGGCGCGGTTGAGTTTGGCGGTCACACCGAAACTCTGCATCGTGCCCAGGAATTTCGCCCGGTCGACGCCGAACTTCGCATACATGTCGGCGATTTCTTCCGGCGTGCCGGTCTTGATCAACTCGTCGACGAAAATGCCCTTGAACGCCGCATCGTGGGTCTTCTTGTGCACGCCCAGAATGTCGGCGGCGAAGTAGGCGCGCGCGAAATCATCCCAGCTGCCGCCGAACACGGCAGGCACGTATTCCCAACGCGCGTCGGCCGGCATGGTCTTCTTCCAGGTATTGATCAGCGGCTGGAATTCGGCGCAGTGAATGCAGCGATAGCTGAATACTTCAGCGACTTCGATCCTGCCAACGCCGTACTTGGGCTGCGGAACCGGCAGCACTTCGTAGTCCGTGCCCAGGCGCGGGGCGGGTGCAGCCGCGGCCGGTCGGGTGGCGGGCTTGGCGGTCGGCGGCGGCGTGGCCGGCTGGGCGCAGGCGGCGAGCGAAGCGAGGAAAAGCACGGGGGCCAGCAAGCGGCGAAGCATGAGCAAATCTCCTGTCGGATAAAGCGAAGCCGAAGACAAGATGCCTTCGGCTTGCTGAATCGTTGCTATCGAGGGGTGGGCATCGCTTGGAACTTTGTCACTCCGCCTTCGCGGTGGCGGTGGCGGACACGGAATGCAGTCCCTGGACATAGGTAGCCAGGCCCTGGATTTCCTCGTCGCTCAAGTTGCGCGCGATCGCCGACATTACGTTGTTGGCGTTGGCATCCTTGCCCCAGACGCCGCCATCACGGAAGAACTGCAGACGCGCCGCCGTGTACGAAGAATGCTGGCCGCCCAGCGACGGGTAGGCCGGGCCCGGGTTGCCGCGGCCGGTGGGGCCGTGGCAGGCCATGCAGGCGGGCACGCCCGCCTTGGGCTTGCCGGCGCGGAACAGACTCTCGCCAACCTGGTAGAACTTCTTGCCCGCGTAGGGACCGGCCGCGATCGGCGTGTCGTCGGCGACGCCGGACAAGGCTTTCTGCGTGGCGAAATAGGCGCCGATGTCACGCATGTCCTGCTCGCTCAGCGGCGCGGCCATGCCGAGCATGATCGGATTCTCGCGTTGACCGCTCTTGAACAGCTTGAGCTGGCGCCAGATGAAACTCTCATGCTGACCGGCCAGCTTCGGGTTGGCGGGGTCGGCGGAGTTGCCGTCGACGCCGTGGCAGGCAGCGCAGGCGCCGGCCTTGGTTTGTCCGGCCTTGGCGTCGCCAGCCATGGCCGGCTTGGTGTCGACCAGGGCCGTCACCGGCGCCGGTGCGGCTTCCGGCGTGGGCTGCACCGTGGCCGCCTGTTGGGCGACGGCGGTAGTCATCAGCAAAGCAGCGGCGGCCACGCCGAGGATGCGCAAAAACTTCATGGACCAGCTCCGAAAACGCGGTAATGCCAGAAATAGGAAGGCGCGCCAGGCGCGCCAGACAGCGGGCGATTATCCCAGCCGCGGCCCGGAGCGGTCAATGAAAGGCGAGGCCGGGCCCGGCCTCGCGTAAACTGGCCAGATATGTCCAACTTCCTCGCCACTGCCGCCTACAAGCTGGCCGCCCACCTTCCGCACCAGTTGCCCGCCGATACCGGCCGGGAAGTGGCCTTCGCCGGCCGTTCCAATGCCGGTAAATCGAGCGCGCTCAATGCTTTGTGCAACCAGCACCGGCTGGCCAAGACCTCCAAGACCCCGGGCCGCACGCAACAGCTGGTGTTCTTCGAAGTGGCGCCCGACCGTTACCTGGTGGACTTGCCCGGCTACGGCTACGCCAAGGTGCCCCTGGGCCTGAAGGCGCACTGGCAGGAATTCATCAACGGCTATTTCCAGCATCGGCAGGCGCTCGCCGGCCTGGTGATCGTGATGGACATCCGTCATCCGCTGCGCGAATTCGATCTGAAGATGCTCGACTACGCCCGTTCGCGCGGGCTGCCGGCGCATTGCCTGCTGACCAAGGCCGACAAGCTCGGCCGCGGCGCGCAAGGCAACACCTTGCTCGGCGTGCGCAAGGAACTCGGCCCGGTCGCCAGCGTGCAGCTGTTCTCCAGCGAAACCAAACTGGGCATCGATGAAGCCCGCGCCGTAGTCACCAAGTGGCTCCACGCCTAGCCTTGCTCTTGTAGGAGCGGCTTCAGCCGCGAAGCCCTTCCCTCGCTTCGTAGCGCGTCCCGGAACCAGCGCACGGCCGCCGTCCGCTCGGATGGAAATGGCTTTGATATGGGAAGAGCATCGCGGCTGAAGCCGCTCCTACAGGTAGGGCAAACGAGGATGCCGCTCCGCCTTGAGCTGGTGTCGCTACTTGGTCGCGAGGACAGCAGGCCTCAGATCGCCTCAGTGATTAGAGGCAGGCGCCGCTGTTCATTTTTTCCCAAAAAATGAAGAGCGGTGCCGGACTTGGCGACAGGAGGTGCGGTGATTCGGAGCGAAGAGCATCGCGGCTGAAGCCGCTCCTACAGGTTGTCGCGGAGGCGGGGGTCCAGGTAGGAGCGTAGGAGATCGATGGCGGCGTTGATGAGGACGATGGCGGCGCCGATGACCAGCACCACGCCCAGGACCAGCGTGTAGTCGCGATTGAGCGCGCCCTGGACGAAATAACGGCCGATGCCGGGAATGCCGAATACTTGTTCGACCACGGCCGAGCCGCTGACGACATTGATCAATGCCGGCGACAGCCAGGCGATCACTGGCAGCAAGCCCGGCTTCAGCGCATGCGCAAGCAACAGACGCCACTCCGACAATCCGCGACCGCGCGCGGCCTGCAAATAATCGGCGCCGAGCACTTCGAGCAGGCTGCCGCGGGTGAGCCGCGCGCAATAGGCCAGGTTGGGCAACGAAAGCGCGATGATCGGCAATACCGCGCTGCGCCAGCCGCCGTCCCAGCCGCCTGCGGGCAGCCAGCGCAAGGTGACGGCGAACAACAGGATCAGCAGCGGCGCCACCACGAATTTCGGCATCGCCAGGCCCAGGCTGGCGCCAAACATCAGCAGGCGATCAGTCCAGCGCCCGGCACGCAGCGCCGCCCAGACGCCCAATGGAATGCCGATGCCCAGGGCGAGCAATAACGCCAGACCGCCGTTGACCAGCGACACCGGCAGACTGGCGGCGATCAACTCGTTGACCGAGTAATCGGGGTACTGGAACGAAGGGCCGAGATCGCCGCGCAGGACATCGCCCAGCCAATGTCCGTACTGGCTCAATAGCGGCTGGTCGAAATGGTATTGCGCATCGATCGCCGCCTGTACTTCCGGCGGCGCGGATTTTTCCGCATCGAAAGGACCGCCCGGCGCCGCGCGCAACAAGAAGAAGCACAACGTCGCCAACAACCACAACGTCACCACCGCTTCAGCCACCCGCGCAACCCACAGCCGCACTGTAGGAGCGGCTTTAGCCGCGATGCCGTTCGCACTCACCGCCCCACCCCCCCAAACCGCAAGAACCGGCTCGCATGATGATCCAGCGCATTGGCTTCAAACCCTTCCACTTCCGGACGGACCAGATGCTTCGACGTATAGAAATAAATCGGAATCACCGCATGCTGCGCCAGCAAGCGCGTCTCGGCGCGCTGTAAACCCCGGCCACGCAATTCCGGACTGGAAGCATTGTCGGCTGCTCGCAGCAACGCATCGAACTGCGGGTCGTCGACACCGCTCCAGTTGGTCACGCTGCCGGACTCGAAGTTGGCAAGGAAATTGCGCGGGTCGTTGACGTCGGCGATCCAGCCGCCGCGAAACGCCTGGGTGATGACCCGCTGCGCGCGATTGCCGACAAAGACTTTCCATTCTTCGTTGCGCAACGTCACCCGGGCGCCCAGGACTTCGCGCCACATGGCGGCGATCGCCAGGTTCATGCGCCGGTGCGGCGTCGAGGTGTTGTAGCGCAGCTCGATCTGCAACGGACTGGCCTGGGAATAGCCAGCCTGTTGGTAACGCTGTCGCGCCAGTCGCTCGCGTTGCACCTGCGTCGCCTTGGCCCACGGTAGCAGCGCCGGGCGGTAATCGGCCACGCCCGGCGGCACCACGCCGTAGGCGGGCGTCTCACCGAGTCCGGTGATGTAGCGGGTGAGCTTGTCGCGATCGACGGCCAACGACAGCGCCTCGCGCAGCGCCACGTTGCCCCGCAACGGGGGACGAGTCAGGTTCAAGCCCAGCCACATCGTGCCCAGATACGGACTGATGCGTAGCTGCGTGCCGAAGCGCTTGCGCAGTTGCGGCAACGCTTGTGGCGGCACGGTTTCGGTGATGTGCAGGTCGCCGGCCTGGAAGCGCTGCAATTCGCTGGCGGCGTCTTCGGTGACCAGGAAATTGATCCGGCCGATCGGCGCCCGGTCGCGATATCGATTATTGCGCTCCAGCGTCAGCGACGCCTGCGGCGTCCAGGCGCGCAATCGGTAAGCGCCATTGCTGACCAGGTGGCCCGGGCGCGTGTGTTGCGGGCCGAATTCGCGCAGCGCCGGCAGATACACCGGGTAGCCAATCGGCAGCAGGAGCAGTTGCGGCAACGCGGCGCTGCGGCTGAGGCGAAACACGATCGTGCGCGGGTCCGGCGCCGAGATGCCCAAACGTTCCGGCGGCAACTTGCCGCGTTGCACCAGCGCCGCATTGTCGACGGCATCGAAATGCACGGCGAACGGCGCCGCCGTGGCGGGAGAAAACGCGCGCCGGAAACTGGCAACGATGTGGCCGGCGGTCAACGCTTCGCCATTGCTCCAGCGTAATGACTCGCGCAGGTGAAAGGTCCAGACGCGGCCATCGGTGGAAACTTGCCAGCGTTCGGCCATTCCTGGAATCAGGCGGCCGCGGGCGTCTTCGGCAACCAGACCTTCGTAGAGGTCGCGCAGGATGTTGCCGCAGGCGACTTCGGGGCAGCGGTGGGCGTCGAGGGTGGAGGGTTCGGGACCGTTGCCGCGTTGGAGGGTTAGGGGGGTGGGGTGGTTGTTGGGCTGGGAGGGATGTGGAGAATCGCGGCTGACTGCACTCGCGAAGCGAGTGCGAACGGCGGAGCCGGCCCGGAGGGCGAGCCCATCTTGGGCGAGTAAGCCGCTCCTACTTGGGGCCGCATGGGCGGCGCTGGTGACGGTCCAGGCGAGGAGGAGCAGAAAGAGGGCGGGCTTCACGGGCTGTGGGTAGACTGGGCGGGCGTCATCACTTGCGATTGTAGGGGCTCGCCCCCAGATTGCCGAGACACATTCCGGAAGAGCTCAGTGTCCAGTCCAAGCAGCGTCAAGGATTCGCCGATCGCCAGCCGCCAGGAATTGATCGACTTTCACGCCAGCGGCAGCCGCCCGCGCGAACAATGGAAGATCGGCACCGAGCACGAGAAGTTTGGTTTTCGCCTGAGCGATCTGCGCCCGCCGACCTACGAGGGCCCGCAAGGCATCGAAGCCATGCTGCGCGGACTGACCCGCTTCGGCTGGCAGCCGGTGGAGGAACACGGCAAGGTCATCGCGCTGCTGCGCGATGGCGGATCGATCACGCTGGAACCCGCCGGGCAGTTCGAGTTGTCCGGCGCCATGCTCGATACCATCCACGAAACCTGTTGCGAGACCATGGCGCACCTGACCGAGGTGAAGACCGTCGCCGAAGAAATCGGCCTCGGTTTCCTCGGCATGGGCTTCCAGCCCAAGTGGAAGCGCGAGGACATGCCGTGGATGCCCAAGGGCCGCTACCAGATCATGCGCAACTACATGCCCAAGGTCGGCAAGCTCGGTCTGGACATGATGACCCGCACCTGCACGGTGCAGGTCAACCTGGACTTTGCGTCCGAGGCGGACATGGTGAAGAAATTTCGCGTGTCGCTGGCGCTGCAACCAATCGCTACCGCCTTGTTTGCCGATTCGCCGTTCACCGAAGGCAAGCCGAACGGCTACCTGAGCTATCGCTCGCACATCTGGACCGACACCGATCCGGACCGGACCGGCATGCTCGATTTCGTCTTCGACGAGGGTTTCGGTTTCGAACGTTACGTCGACTACCTGCTCGACGTGCCGATGTATTTCACCTACCGCGGCGGCGAGTACATCGATTGCGCCGGCTTGAGTTTCCGCGATTTCATGGCCGGGAAGCTGCCGGCATTGCCCGGCGTATTGCCGACGATGAAGGACTGGGCCGATCACATGACCACGGCCTTTCCGGAAGTACGCCTGAAGAAATACCTGGAGATGCGCGGCGCCGACGGCGGTCCGTGGAATCGGCTGTGTGCGCTGCCGGCATTCTGGGTCGGCCTGTTGTACGACGATGCAGCGCTCGACGCGGCCTGGGATCTGGTCAAGGATTTTTCCATGGCCGAGCGCAATGCCTTGCGCGATGGCGTACCGAGGCAGGCGCTGAAATTGCCGTTCCGCGATGGCACGGTTCGTGACCTGGCTCTGGAGGCGCTGAAAATCGCCGGGCAAGGCCTGGCGCGACGCAATCGCCTGAACCGCACCGGCGCCAGCGAAGCGGTGTTCCTGGAGCCGCTGATCGAATTCGCGATGGCCAACGAAACCCCGGCCGAGCGCAAGCTCGCGCTGTATCACGGCCCCTGGCAAGGCTCCGTCGACCCCGTCTTCCGCGAATTCGCCTACTGACTCCGCCACCGCCACTGTAGGAGCGGCTTCAGCCGCGATGCGGCTGCGCGAAGAGCATCGCGGCTGAAGCCGCTCCTACAGAAGCCTTCCGCCGGACACCGCCACCGGTAGCGAGTCGCCGCTCCTGAGCATGGCCTCAATCTCGCTGGCGGGTACCGGCCGGCTGAACAGGAAACCCTGCGCTTCGTCGCAAGACAGCAAGCGCAGCATCTGCGCCTGCTCCTCGGTCTCGACGCCTTCGGCCACGACCTTCAGCTTGAGCGCATGGGCCAGCGCGATGATGCTCGATACCATCGTCCACCCTTCTGGCCCTTGCGTCATGCCGGTGACGAATGCACGGTCGATCTTCAGCGAAGTGACCGGCAGCAGAGCGATGTAGGCCAGCGACGAGTAGCCAGTTCCGAAGTCGTCGATGGCGATGGTCACGCCG
>Ga0209211_10001668_pt1 | contig 41085 bp, 38 predicted proteins | sample RifGroA2_FD_183992 | JGI IMG/M metagenome (GOLD analysis project Ga0209211, IMG submission 183992) | Groundwater microbial communities from Rifle, Colorado, USA - Groundwater A2 (SPAdes) (version 2) | ecosystem: Environmental > Aquatic > Deep subsurface > Groundwater | place: Rifle, Colorado...
TCCCTGACTAGTAACTTCAATTTCCAAACATTTGGCCACGTGTAAATTTCCTTCTTTCCAAAGAAGTGCGTGAAGCCCAGAAGATAATTGTGTTTTTGACTTTTTCATACGTAAAGGAAGTATATCATAATCTTTTTTTGTGCGCCCACTTGGTGACGATCCAAGTACCCCCACTTTATAAGAGTGGTGCTCTACCGATGAGCTATGGGCGCAACGTCACCTCTGCATTATAGCAAAAATTGTCTTGTGAATTGAATTGGATAATTGGATAATTAGTTGATTGGATTATTGGATAATCTCTTCATGATCTCTTCCATGCGGGCTTCGATTTCCAACGCACGGCTTTTGTTGTTGCCAAATATCACATACGCAAGGCGGTGCTGACGGATAAGATTTGATGAAGCGATAACTACTCCTTCTTTTTTCTTTTTATCAAAAAGCACAGAAAGAAGTCTTTCATACACTTCTCTAAACGTCGTTACAGACTCGGGCAAAGTCAGCGCATTATCAGAAAGAATATAGGAATCCTTCATAAAGTCCTTGCCGATGAGCAGTTCTCCTGCTTTATACGCGTGTGTCCCTCCCGTCCTTCTGGTGTTTGATTCTGTGACATAGATCTCCCCGTTTTTGGCTGCTGCAAAATCAACATCAAAATATCCCCGATAGCCTGCTGCACTATACTGTTCCGCGACAAAAAATCCTGTATCAATAATCCGCGCAGACACCCGATCTGTTACGATATCCTGATTGATCTCGATGCCATGAAATACACCGTCTTTGGTCACGCGAAGTCCGCAATAATACAGAAATTCAATCTTTCCGTTTTTAGCAATTTTAAATTCTACATTTGGAAATCCTCCTGCAACGGACGGATTAACGTGTATTAAGCTTTCAATCACAATCGGAAACTGTTCCCAGTACACATCTTTTGCGAGAATTTCATAGATTGCACGTTCACACGTCTTGTATTCATACGGAAGGTCATTGTCCCGAAAAATCAGAACGCCCGATCCGGAATGTCCTTTATTTGTTTTTATCACAACCCCGTTTTCTTTAATAAATTTATTCGCGGCAATTTTTGAAGCGTCGATAATCCCGCTGCAAACGACGCCCTCCGGCATTTTAAGATCAGGTTCTTTTGCGCCGCTCATTTGAACGAGCTGTCGAATCCCTGATTTGCTGCCAAAAAAGTTTACTGTCCATGCGCAATCTATTTCAGGAGATTCCGGAGTATATACCGTAATACCGTTTGACCGCAACACATCAATGAGATGAAGAAATTGCGGAGATGTTGAATAACTGGTAAGCGTCAACTTTTTAACGGAATTTGACGCATCCACAAGACGTGCCATAATTTTTTCATCTCGAAGTATGTCTTTGCAAATAACTCCGGTATGAGTTTCCGGAACGAGAATCTCCAATGTTTTTATTGAAAATAAATCTTTCACATATGCGATATACGACTCATCTATTTTTTTCGGAGAAATATAAATAAGTCCTTCGATATCCGCGTTGGTGAAAAGTTCTCCCCGATCGGAAAGATCAGCATTGTCATCTATTTCCCATTTATGAAGCTTCGTATCGGTAATAGCGGAAATAAACGGCCATACATCTTCAGACATATTGAAGATATACACGACCTTTTCAAATCTTTTTGGTAAACCATTTGGGAAATCTATTTGATCCATGCACTTTGGAGATGAATAAAAAAGTTCAATAAAATATAGTGTACAAGTTTTTCATCTTCTGTAAAGGGACAAAATTTACAATCTCGCCCGTTGGGTAATTTCTGCTTCCACCAATTCTTTGGAGCGGCCGTATTTGAGGCGGGACAGCTGGATGATGGCATTTGCGACCTGATTATTCCGCAAACTATTGATATGCCGCATGTCTTTGGTCAGATCCACACTGAACGGTTTGACCGGTTCGCCTTTGACGATGGTTTTTACATACGCATTGTACCGGTCAATATTAATCAGGTCTGTTTCATTAAATACCGGCTGGAATTCATGCTGGAGATAATTGGCATCCGTCACTCCGATTCTGAATGACACCAGCGTCCCGACGTTGCCGAACACCGCGTTTTTCACTTCTTCCTCCATCTGCCCGATAAATTGGTTGGCGACAATGAGGTTTAAACGGTATTTCCGGGCTTCCGATAGGATCTGCGCAAAATCAGGGGTTGCGAAATTCTGAAACTCGTCCACATAGAGGTAAAAATCCCGTCGGGCTTCCTCCGTTATATCGGTCCTGCTCATGGCGGAAACTAAAATCCGGGGGACAAGAATGAGTCCCAAAAAATTACTGTTTTCCTCCCCCAATTTCCCTTTAGCCAGATTGACAAGCAGTATTTTTCCTTCATCCATGGCATTGCGAAAATCAAACGATGATTTTGATTGTCCGATCATATTCCTGATGAGCCTGTTGGTGACAAAGCGTCCGAACTTGGAAACGATATAATCCAACACTTCCGATTTGTGAAAGTCCGCAGTTTGAGCAATCTGATCGGTCCAATACCTCCTGACGATCGGATCGGATACGCGGGGCAAAAGTTCCTGCACGAAATCCGGCCGTTGGAGAACCTGCACCACCTCGATGAACGTTCCGTTCGGGACTGCCTGCATGACCGTCAGCATTGCATTTCTGATGGCATGCTCAAACCGGGGGCCGATAATGCCTGTTTTCATGGGATCAAACAGTTTGTACATGAGCCCCACAATTGATGTTGCGACAAAATGCTGTTCCAGCTCGGTACGGGATTCCAGCATATTAAATCCCATAGGCCGCTGGGAGTCGGACGGATCAAAATAAATCACGTCTTCAGCCCGTTTCGGAGGCATTCTGGTAAGAATACCGGTAATCAGATCCCCGTGCGGATCAATGACGGCGCACCCTTTGCCGTTTTCAATATCCTGCATCACCAGTTCCTCCAAAAGCTGTGATTTACCGGTACCGGTTTTTCCGATGACGTACATATGCCGGCGTCTGTCATCATCGCCGATACAGATCCGCCTCTCAACACCGCGGTATTTCGAAATACCGATAAAGAGTCCCGACGAGGGTATCTGCATAGGAGCTGGCGCCCGTTTTGCATTGAGCCAAAAAATATGCGGGGTCTCAACGGACTTATTGGGAAAGTGGTAAATCGTCGAAAGCTCATCGGTATTCAGGACGCCGTACTGCTTGAGAAACGGCAGGTTAAAAAGAGGAAAATACCTATAGACAAAATCTATGATAAAAAATTGTTTTACCGGGTACTTCACTTTCGTAAAATGGTTATGATCCGAAGAAAACTGCTGGAACGAAGATATTATATTGGACAGATGCATAGATGCCGATTCTTTGGCGGGAGAGGAAACAACAATGCGGATGACGGTGTTAAATCCGGACTTGCTGGTTTTCTGATCTATCGCCTCAAGCGTTTTCGGGTCAACTTTGAAGCTCGCCTTCTCCGGATTTGACTCATCCCGTTTCGTCTTTGCTACATATGAGTGGCCCATTTTCCGCCATTTACCGTCTGACGGCTGGATCAGAATTTGAATCGCTGCCCCTTCCCCTTCCTCCATTTTTGCCAGCACCGACGTCAGGGATGAAAGGGAATCCGTCGGAAGATCGCGGTACACGCGAATCGGAAAAAAATCAGATGAGGAAAGTGTCAAAGCAGCAAATGCAACTTTGCCGTCTTTTGAAAAAATCGAATATTCCTCAACGACTTTAATATCTGCTCCCGGGTATGCTCCGTGAATTTGCTTTTCTACAAGGTCTACATGTTTTTTGGGTACACACACATAGAACCGTATGTCTTCTTTTTTTGCAACAATTTCAAATGACACATGTTCCTGGGGTTTAAGAAACGACCAAAACCCCGATTGAAAAATGCTATAGATGCTGGCAAACATCTGTTCTGCCGCATCTATTTTTATCTCATTATCCCGAGGCACTGCTACCTGAAGAAGGACATATTCAAGGGACCGTATTTCCCTATCACGGTATTTCCATACAAGAAACGCTACGTATCCCAAACCCGCCAAACACCCAATAAAAAACGCCATCATGACGAGAGACACTCCAAGCATCTGCAACCGATAGATAAGATCCAAGAATTGATCAGACATACATTTATCAACGAATTACGAATGAAAACTACGAATATACGAATGGAACATGGTTTTATTCGTTTATTCGTACTGATTCGTTATTCGTTGATGGTGGTTTTGTCAGATTAAACAACCGAAATTGTTTTAATTTCCGTATACACCACACAGCAAGCCATCGCCACGAATCGAGAATGCTTTTCTGTAATCCTTGGGCAATCTGAGGCTGTGTGAGCGGTAATACTACAGTTGCCCCGGTCCCCAATCCGACATTTGATCCGGTAGGTTTGACTCCCATTTGTGTGATCGGTTTTGGTAAGGTAACAACGGTAGGTTGCTTTTTTACACCCGCTGCGATGACTTCTCTGGGGAGTTCCAATTCTTTTTGTATTTCCTGAACAGGCAGTTCCGAAGAGGGAACCATCTCGCCTTCTTTTCCCAAGCCCGAGCTGCCGGTTATCGGTAGTGGTTGAGGTTGTTGTGAACCGATAATAGTTCCTGTCTTAGGCAGGTCATTCATATGTTTTATCATAGCACAAATTTAATACTGATACGCATAAATAACTCCCTGTTGAAACATCAGTTGTTGAAATTTTTTTCCCAACGAACGTCGTTTCTTTTTAAAAGGTTTTTTCTTTTTCTTTTTTTTCTTCGGCAGGATAGGTACTTTCCCCTGTTCCCGTATCATGGTCAAGTACCAAATAATTGAAAGAAGAATCCATGGGCTGGATTCTTGACATGACTGTTCTTCTTTCCCGATTTTTTTCCGAAACACGACAGTTCCCATGTTTTCCAATGATGGTTTCCCGTGAAAATTATATTTATATAAGGAAAAAAGAATCCACGCCCTGATAAATTCTAAGACCGTTTTGCGTACTCCGTCTTTCCGTTCCTGCGCATCCTGTTTCTCTTTCCGATGGAGTTTGATTTTCCTTTCCGGTTTTCTTTTTCCCCTTTGGTATTCAGAACGGATTTTCCGTGTAATCTTGTCCAACGCTACCAATAACCCTATTTCTTTTCCATGAACTAAGAGGTTTTCTTTTTTCCTTTTTTCTTTTGAATCAATACTCCGTTTCTTTTCTTTCCGGAGAAAAATGATGTTTCCTGTTTCCCTCTTTCTAAATCTCTTAATCTCTTTATCTCTTAATCTCTTTTTTTCTCTATATCTTCTTCTCTTTATCTCTTTATATGTCTTTTTCTTTCTTTCACAATTTCTTGGCTTTTGCATTCCTCTCTCGCTTTGTAGTTTGGCATCTTCTCTTTGTACTCTTTCTTTCTTCTTTAAACGCGCCCGTAATACACTTCGTTCCGACCGTTTGATTCTCCGCAATTCCTGCTTTTCTTTTTTGGTTAACGGTGACACAGGTTGAGTTAATGCATCCAACAAAAACAAAGCGCCTCCCACACCAACTCCGGTCTTTTGGGCAAAGATAATACTTTCTTTCTTTTCATCGGATTTTTCTTTTTGTTTTTCAATGCGTGTAAAAACTGAAGATGTCTCCTTTGTAGACTTCCTGTTTTGTGCTTCTTGAATTCCATTATCACGCAAAACAATATTGTTATGTTTTTTTTCTTTCCGTTTTTTTTGTTGCCTCATAGCACCATTTTCATCACGTCCCATAAGCCGTTGAAGAAATAATGGCAGACGGAACGGCACGTCATCTTTATTTGTGTCCGCATAAACTACCGTACGAATAATCGGCATTGTTTCTTGCACGGAATTAGCTGTTCTGAATTCCCGTACCGGTTCTTTCCTGTAATCATTCAAAGAAGTAACGGTTCTTTCATGAATTTCTTCTGAATTTGTTTTTTCTCGGAAAAGGGAAACTGGGTCAATTGGTTTTTCTTCACGAACAAAAAGAAAAACACCCTCTGTTTTTATTTCTTCTGTAAATCCGCCGAGACGCGTCTTCATAGCTTCTCGCGCGCTTTCCAGAGTTTGATGATTTTTTCCTTCCCGGGAAATATTGAGGACGTGCATCTGTCCGGTATTCGTTTTATGATCATAGGTCAAAATAACAATATCACGAATATCCAATTCTCCTTCATTATAATGATGAACTATATGAGCGGCTTGCTTCGCGCCATTTCGAAGCGTTTGGTATGCCGAAATAACTGTATCATGCTCTTCTTTGTTATACTCCTGTGGACGTACTGCTTTCTGTCGTTCGCACATCTCTCCAAGACATTCGTTGAATTCAGGGAAACGCACATCACCTTCAGGGGTGAATTCAAATTCTGGGCCTTTGCCTTCAATTCCTTGTTGATCTTTTTCTTTATACCTGTCATCCACATCTTTTCTTTTAGAAACAATGTTATGGGCCAGATCGCGTGCAACATCATGATCTATGTGAGATGTCGCTATTAATTTCTTTGTCTCATAATCTTCAACGTCTTTGTAGAGTTGGTTTTCATTTTCAGTTACACATCCTGCCATATATCTAGCAAAACGGCTTGGACCGATACCTGTTATTGTGTGAATTAATGTGTTCATAATAGTACTATTCATTTATCTAAGTAGGAGGACGCGAATGCGGTGGAAAGATCTCAACTTTGCAACAATTTCAAATGCACTAAAAAACATCATTGTATAAAACAAATCTCCTAAAAGTGAATTCCGAAAAAACGGAAGCGCCATGAAATAACATTCTATGAGTCCGGACAGCGTTTTTGGATACATGAGGCCGGTGAGCCAAACGGCAAAATTGGTCAGAATGAAAAATTGAAACGAAGAAATAGTCGCAATAAACGCAATCCGCTTCCAATTATTCCGTTTTTTCAATAATCGGCCTAACAATACGGCGATAGTAAAACTTCCGTACGTCGCCCACATAACCGGATGGAATCCCAATACAATATCTGAACACACCATCGCAGTAAGCGTTATGAAGAGTGATTTTTGTATTGAATACTTGGCGCCTGTGAATAGCGCTATCGCCCCGACGGCAGTCATATTCGGAAGATGCGGAATGAGTCTGGAAAGAACGCTGATACAAATAAAAAATAGAATTTCCATATTAATATGTTGGCTTCATGTAGCGCCATTCAACCGAATCACCGGTTTTAAGTGTTTTTTTATCCGCAGCAATGTCGCCTGAAATGCCGTTCACAAAATAGAGCCACGCATGGTCTTTGAGAGTTGGTTTGTTTCCTATTTCTTCAACAAATATGCCAAAATCATACTGTTTGGTTTTTAATGGTATGTGCTTCTGGGTTGCCACCTGTTGTAATGCGTCAAATACTGTTGAAGCCAAAACATTGGAGTACGTCGCAATAGTATCTTCTTCAACCAGGATCAGCGTAACGCGGGGAATACTCTCTTTACCTAAAACAGATGACGTCTGTTTTCCTGGGGAATTTTGCTGAATGTGAAGCGTTTGATACCCATACCATACACCTATTCCAAAAAGGATACCAACTGCACTAAAAAAAATAATCTTCTTCATACATTTCCTGCTCGGGATTTTTCCGTAAAAAAGAGTTCCTGGCTTCGCCCGCCGAAGTCAGGTACCATACGGTACTTGACGAAGGAGGGACTCACAGTTGCGGCACAGCCACTGATTTACACAGTGTTCCTCTTCGCTTTACGTTTGTTTGTTAATCAAACTATATAGTATACGATTTTTTTCAAATATGCCATTCCCAACACACTTCATCCATACCTCATAGCTACATGTTTCGTGTTACCTTTTTCCCATCCCATACTGTTTCAATAGCGTTTTCCTGTTTGTTCACAAACCTGGCAAGAATAAAGAAAAAATCTGAAAGACGGTTGAGATATTTGAGAATTATGTCTGTTTTACTCGTATCTAATTTCGGACAATCCGGCACATGTTTGAGAACATACACTGCTTTACGCTCAACCCTGCGAGCCATACTTCTGGTGATGTGGATAAAAGAAGCAAGCATCGTACCTCCAGGGAGGATAAACTGATGAAGCGGAGTGAGTTTTTCATCCATCTGATCAATGCGGGCTTCCATCTCTTTTACTCTTTTCTCGATATGGTAAAAATCAACGGTTGCTCCTGCAAAAAAAGAGCTGAGGACAAAAAGGTCTTTTTGGATTTTTTGTAAGAATTCCTGCACTTCCATAACTGTTATCACGCTGACAATCAACCCGATAAAACTGTTCAATTCATCAATCAATCCATACAGACCAACTACATCATCATATTTCGGTACACGCTTCCCTCCAAACAATGACGTTTCTCCAAAATCACCGGTACGGGTATAGATTGACATATGCACAATTTTCAATTTAAAATTTTCAATTTTCAATAGTCGGCCTTAGGGCCGAAAATGTTTGAGATTTTTCAAATTTATATTTTTTTGAAAATTTAAAATTGGAATTTGAAAATTTCGAGTGTGTTAGCACTCAGAGTAGCCACAGCTGTAGCATTTTTTACACGCTTCTTCAAAAACCAAGCTTCCCTCACCGCAACGGGGACAGAGATCCACTGTTACCATGCGGCTGTTTGATTCTTCTAAACCCAGCGGTTTTTTTGAGGATGCTTCAATTTTTTCCAGGAGCTTGGCAACATCCGTGTTTTCCTCGCCCATGCCGTTTCCGTTTTTGGGTACCCGTTCTGCCGGCTGGGATACTTCATCTAATCGGTGTTTTTGGAAAAATCCAAAATGTTTATCTATCACTTTTGCCACGGCGTCAGGCAGACTCCGGATGCGGTTTACGCCAAACCCCAGGCTTCTTGCCCCGCCTATACCGATGAGCATACTGGCAATTTTTTGTGCCCGTTCTATTGGGGGGATTGGAGAAGACATCCGAAGTGTAAGGGAGATAAGCTTTCCCAACCCTTCTGCCATGGCTGTCACGTCACTTCCTGCTTTTCCTACATTGATAAACAATTCCGCCGGTTGATTTCCGCCGTTTGTGTTTATCGTGATGTACGCTTTCCCGACCGGCGTTTCCGTTTCATATGTAGATCCCTGTAAAACCATAGACCGCGGCTTAACTTCAGGGAGAACTGATGCTGCCGCTTTTTCTTCTGCATTCATAATAGAAGGGGCTGTTTCCTTGCGGGTCAATACTCCTTCTCTACTCCCTTCCCGCATATATGCAATCCCTTTACATCCTAAATCATACGCAAGGGTATAGAGCTTTTTCACATCCTCAACTGTATGGGTTGCCGGAGCATTGACTGTTTTACTGATAGATGCATCCACATATTTCTGGATTGCCGCCTGAACTGCTACATGGTCTTCCGGAGTTAAGTCGTTTGCGGAAACAAAATACGGCGGGCGATCATCTTTAGTAGGCTCAACCCCATGTTCTTTTGTAAATGATTCATGCCATTGGTCAAATAGATGATGACGAATCGTGTGCTCCCCAAGTCTGTCTCTTCGTATGAATTCAAACTCATAGACCGGTTCAATTCCCGAAGAGACTCCTGCAAGGAGAGATGTCGACCCGGTAGGCGCTTGCTGCAGAAGCAATGAATTGCGTATCCCGTATTTTTTTAATTTCTTCTTTGTTTCATCAGGGAGTTGACGCACAAAATACCCGTCCACATATTTTTTTGCATCAAACTTTGGGAAAGCTCCCTTCTCTTTTGCGTTATTGATAGAGGATTCATACGCCGCATCCCGGATGGTTGTATAGATTTTTTCAATCACATCCAGACTCTCCGGTGATCCGTAACGGATTTTCATTTTAATAAGCGCATCCCCCAACCCCATCGTGCCAAGTCCGATCCTTCGTTCTCCCTGCAATTGCACTTTTTTTATTTCTTTGAAAATATAGACATCCGCATCCACAACATCATCCTGAAACCGGACGCCGACCCGCACCACTTCCTTTAACCGCTCATAATCCATTTCTCCGTTTTCCTTGACAAGCGCTGCTAAATTGATGGAGCAAAGATTACACACGCCCCAATACGGAAGTCCCTCTTCACCGCATGGATTGACACAATTGACAAATTCATAATAGGAATTATTAAACTGTTTATTATACCGTTCCAGAAAAACGACTCCGGGTTCGGCACTGCTCCATGCAGATTGTGCAATCAGATCCCAAATCTCTCTTGCTTTTACAGTTTTGTACACGATGACCTTTTTCCCTAATTTTTTCCAGTTTGGTAAATATCCATCCCATTTCGTGTCATACTCGGGATCATCTTTATCAGGAAAACACAAATCCCAGTCCGAATCCGTTTTTACCGCCTCCATAAATGCATCAGAAACGCACACGGATAAGTTTGCACCGTTTATTTTCTGCAAATCCTGTTTCACAGTTATAAACTCTTCGATATCCGGATGCCAGTCCCAAAGCATGAGCATGAGAGCGCCCCTTCGGGTACCCCCCTGCTGAATAATATCTTTGGTGGCCACAGAAAAAAGTTCTGCCCAATTGATAGGGCCTGAGGAAAATCCGTTCACTTTCTTCACGCGCGATCCGCGGGGACGAAGTGACGAGAGATTGATACCAACTCCTCCGCCTCTGGCCATAATCTCCACCATATTTCCTAACGTATCTAATATTCCGCCTCTCGAATCTTTTGGGCTGGGAATGACGAAACAGTTATAAAACGTCACTTTATATCCGGTCCCCGCGCCGGACAAAATTCTCCCTCCGGGGACAAAGACAAAATCTTCCATTGCCTGATAAAATTTCTCTTCCCAAACATCCTGTTTATTCTTCTTTTCCGTGTGTGCCACTGCATGGGCAATCCTGCGCCACATCTGTTCCGGCTCTGTTTCAATCGGCTTCCCTTCCTTATCTTTTAAGGCATACCGATCTAAGAATACTGTTTGACGAATACCGGTAAGATCCATACTTTTATTAAAATCCGAAATTCGAATATCGAAATACGAAACCAATTCAAAAAAATTAAATTTTAAACATTTGAATTTAAATATTGTTTCGAGTTTCGAGTTTCGTGCTTCGGATTTATTAATCTATAACATCTCAAAACTTTATCTAAATGAGTTTGTGTACTTCTTTTTCAAGATCTTCAATATCTACAAACTGCCGGAACACGCTTGAAAACCGGATGTAGGCAATCTTGTCCTTTTTTTTCAGCCGTTTGGCAACCAGTTCTCCGATCTTTTTACTTGGGAATTCCGTAACATCGCCCCCGATCAGCTCTTTTTCCACCTCATCTACAATCCGGTCAATATCCTCAGCTTTGAGCGTCGTTTTCCCGCTTGCCCGCCAGATACCGCGCCGTAATTTTTCCCTGTCAAAAGTTTCACGTTTTCCGTCTTTTTTGATAACCGTCAAAGGCACCTGTTCTACTCGTTCGTATGTCGTAAACCGTTTCTCGCACGCGCTACAGCTTCTCCTTCTTCGCGTCACCGTCAAGTCTTCACTGTCTCTGGTTTCAATGACATCAGTATCCTTATTGTCGCAGTATGGACATTTCATGATTCCTTACGTGAAAATTCAAACACTATCTGTGGGGCACAAAAAGATAATAGGACACTAAATGAAGGGGTGTCAACTACCAAGTTTTATATCAAATGCAGTCAATTGTTCTTTCTGGCCTTGACGCATTTCTTGTAAGGAAAATATACGGAAAATATACCCGGTTTTATGAACCGGTTTTTTCTCTTTTTAGTCTTTTGTATCCAAAACGCCCTACTTAAGCGATCCAAGAGATGCAATCACTTCTTTAAGAAGCGTCATTGATCCTTCTAACCCTGCTTTTTCCGTTTCCTGTACCTTCTCTAACAGATCCGTCATAACCTCCTTATGCTTGGCTGTTGCTTTTTCCAACCGTTCAACCACATACGGAGGAACTATGCCTCCGCTTTTTTTGTATGCGGAAAGACCGACTGCTGCCTGTTCCATATACTTTTCTGCTTTTGAAATCGTTGATTCTCCTAAATTTCCTTTTCCCCCATCTGTGAGCATAATTCCCATCTGCAGTCGTTTATCTGATTGCAGCACATAAAATTCAGCTTTTCTGATTGGGTCAGTGATGAGCCGTTCTAAAATCGTATCGCGCAGGCGTTTGAGAAAATACAACGGGTGGTCCGGCAAAATCCCCGGGTATGGAAGGGTATATTCCACTTTCTGAACAACTGAAGATATTGCACTTTCGACCGGCTCCGCTTGCTGCTGATCCGGCAGCACTTCTCCCCCTGCCACGGTTATATTTTCAACCGCATATACAGCGGTGTAGGAAGCCATACCAACAATGACGAAAAGAATAAGTGAACACACAAACATAATTTTTTTCATAAAGTGTTTACCGCCATCTTCGGGTTATGTCATTGCGAGGAGCGAAGCGACGAAACAATCTTTATAATAAAATTATAGAGATCGCCACGCCCCTTTGGGGCTCGCGATGACAAAAATACATTTATTGTCTATTCCCCAGTATACATCATTTCATCAACAGTATCAGCTCTTCCTCGGTAATTCCCGCAAGTTGGAGTATTTCATCCCTCAAGGCAACCACTTTTGGATACGACGCGTCAAGAATTCTGTGTGATGCATCATCATCGTCCTCACTTCTCCATAGGCCAAAACGTTTTTCAAGGCCAATAATATTCTGCTTTGTCATTTTATCCGCAAGAAATAAAATTTTTTGTTCAATCGTCCAGAAAGCTTGGTTTGAGTCACAAATCATGTGTAACGGATGTGTTCGGATCATTTCGGCTACTTCATCCATACCCTCCAGTTTCAATATCCTGACTCCTGCATCCGGATGACATTCCCCGGGGAGTTTATCAATATTTTTGTCGATATCATGAAGAAGCGCCGAAGCTATTAAAAGATGTTCATTTACCCGATAATCAAAATTCTTCTCATTTATCTTACGCGCGATATACAGTACAACTTTTCTGACCATCTCACAATGTATCTTTTTATCCAGGGGAAGATGGTACTTGTCCCACATTCGTTTCACTGTTTTTTCATCGGGGATCATAGGTTACGGTGTCTGTTTTTTTTGGCCGTTGGCAGAAAAATATCCCAAAGCCTGAAGAACCAGATTTAATGTCTCCTGAGGGCCGTGAGAATAGGTATTGATAACTAAATCATAATGCTTCACATTCCAAAAATCCGTTGTCGGAACAGTATACATTTTTGACCATTTTTCAAGGTTTGCGTCTTCCCGTTCTTTCAGATGCGTTTTTGCCTTTTCAACCGACAGATTATCCCGATTGACGATTCTGTCGATCCGCAAAGCGTCGTCGCATATAAGAAGCACTTTCAGAACATGTTTCAGGCCCCGCATATTCCACCCTGCAATCCATGATTCTACCGCAACGTGGGTATCGGGATTACTTAAATTTTCCCGCAAAGATAAATCTATTTTGTGGTCAATATCCTCTCCGTAGTCCGTGGCTTTGTGATGTGTCAGATCAGTCGGGTCGTGCTTCCCGTTTTGTATCGCAAACTGCCGGGCCCAATCTCCGCCGGAAAATGTTTCCCAACCAAGCGGTGCAACATAGGACGTGAGATTTTTCAAAAGCGTGGACCTGCCAGCGCCGGGCGGTCCGGAAATTGCTACACTGGAATATTTCAACATTGGCAGCTTCCCCATGCATCTATTATAAGCTGATATTGACGGAGGTCAAGGATGAGTTGTACTATAAAGTATGGAAACTCAATACTTACCAATCGATTGGACAACCTATCACGACCTCACGCGCAAACTTGCCGCATCCGTCCTTTCCCACGCATCAAAAATCGATCAGATTGTAGCCATCTCACGGGGAGGATTATCCCTGGGACACATCTTGTCTGATTTCTTACGGATCCCTGTAGCTACGTTTACTATCCAGAGTTACACCGACATTCAGAATCAGGGTGAAATAAAAATCATTGAACCGCTCAAATCTCCTGTCCGGGGTAAGCATATACTTCTTTGTGATGATGTTTCAGACACAGGAAAAACATTCAAAAGAGCTCTTGTATATCTTAAACGATTCAGGCCCGAACGCATTACGAGTGTCTCCATGTTTTATAAACCGCATTCCGTGTATCGCCCTGATTTTTTTGCCGGACAAACGTCAAAATGGATTCTTTTTCCGTATGAGCCGACGGAAATGATTTTGGCTATCACTAAATCAATGGAAAAAGAAGGGAAATCCAAAGCGGATATCCAGAAAAAGCTTATGTCTTTGGGCTACACCACAGACCAAATCAGGTTTGTACGGAAGTACTATCTCTCTTAATTTGTCATTCCGGCCTGCGCCTCAGCCGCGTTTGACGCGGAGCCGGAATCCAGCAAAACTAGCTTCGCAATCCGTCAGCCGACGGACTGGCCTTGCGAAGCTAAAATTTCCTTTACTTCACTGTCACACTTTTGGCTAGGTTTCTCGGCTTATCCGGATCTAATCCCTTGAGAGTCGAAAGATAGTACGCCAATAGTTGCCCTGCGACGATATTGGGAATAATCGTTGCTTCCCGTGCATCTAATACTGGGATAAAGAAATCAAATACTCCATGCGGTTTATGGGAAATGCCGATTATAAATCCCCCCCGCGCTTTCATCTCCATGGCTCCGGCAAGATTTGCCCCGTAGGTTTCATCATTGGGTAAAAATGCAATGCAGATCGTCCCTTTCTCCACCAAAGCTAAAGGGCCGTGTTTTAATTCTCCTGCTGCCAAGCCCTCTGCGTGAATATAGGAAATTTCCTTTATTTTAAGCGCAGTTTCAAGGGCTGTGGGATAACTTAATCCCCGGCCAATAACGCAGATATGCTCCTTTGCCTTTAATTTTTTTGAAAGTTCAATAATGTGATCCACACTCTGATCCGATAAAACCGCCTTCATAGATTTCACTGCTAAAGACAAAACGCGTTTTCCTTCTTTGACATTACCACTGCATGCATATGCAAGAAGCGTCATATGGGCAAGCATACCGATAAATGCTTTTGTGGAGGCAACTCCTTTCTCAGGACCGGCGCCTATCGGGAGTTGTACATCTGCCAGGCGGTACAGACTTGACCCGACGACATTGACCAGAGCACAAATCGTAGCGCCTCTCTCTTTTGCTTTTTTCACGGACTCCAAAATATCCATGGTTTCACCTGATTGTGAAATCGCAATCACTAAACTTTTTTTATTCAGAAAGTTCAGGTGATACCCAAATTCGCTTCCGATAGCAAAATTTACATGCCGGTTGGCAATTTTAGAAAACAGATACGTTCCGGCAAGCGCTGCATAGGATGCCGTACCGCATCCGACGAAATACGTCCCGTGTGCCAAACGGATTTTTGATGCTAACAGTTCAACTTCACCGATTCGGGAAGCAATGCCGGTTACCACATCTGGTTGCTCGTAAATTTCTTTCAGCATAAAATGCGGATACCTTCCTTTTTCTGCTTCTGACGCTTTCCAGATAAGCTGTTGTTTGGAAACACCAATTGGTTTTCCTGTCTTTACATGAGAAATAGTGACTCTGTCTTTGGCAACAACTGCCATTTCGTTATCTTCCATAAAGTGAACGGTTTTGGTATGAGGCAACAGCGCTGATGCATCGCTTGCTAAAAAATTTTCTCCTTTTCCAAATCCGATAACCAAAGGAGAACCATTGCGTATCGCAACCAACATCTGATCATGTGAATTGATGATAATAATGGCATTGAGGCCCTCCATTTCATTAAACGTCCTTCGCACAGCTTCCGTAAACGATATGCCCTGTTTAAGATATTCCTCTATGCAGTGTGCGATGACTTCCGTATCTGTCTCCGAGATGAACCGGTGTCCCTTTTTAAGAAGATTACCTTTAACCTCCTCGTAATTTTCAAAAATTCCGTTGTGAACAACGGCAATTTCGCCGGTGCAATCAAGGTGCGGGTGGGCGTTGATATCCGTGACTCCTCCATGTGTGGCCCACCGTGTATGGCCAAACGCAAACGAACTTTCCGGCATGTCCTCAACCGTCGCACTCCCAATCTTCCCCACCCTTTTTTTAACCGCAATAAGCTTTTCTTTTTTATTCTGAATTCTGAATTCTAAATTCTGAATTACTGCTGCCACTCCCCAGCTGTCGTATCCTCTGTATTCAAGTTTTTTTAACCCAACAAGAACGATTGAGGGCGCATTTTTTCGAAACCCAACATAACCAAATATGCCACACATAAACATCCCTTCGATGTAATCTGTCATCGCGAGGATCCCGACGTCACGTCGGGAGACGAAGCGATCTTTATTATAAAGATTGCTTCGCCCCGCAGAGCGGGGCTCGCAATGACAAGTGAAAATGATATAGAAAATAAATAAATGAAGATGAAAGCGGACTCTGTCAGAGAACCATTTAGTCTTTGAGTTACCCCAAAGGTTGATCCGATTCCTGTTGACGGTAGAGAGTACTACCGAAGGGCTCCCGCAGATACTAGCAGACATTTGAGAATGCCTACAGTCCGATTGTTCTCATGTTGTGTAGACAGAGAAGCCGCCCTTTCCTCGTATCCCCGGCTATTATGTCTTTCGCTTTCGCTCAAGACACCAGCCGGGCAAGCCTCCATTATATATAAAGGGGCTCGCCCTGACGGTGTGAACGAAGTGAACATAATGTCAAGGCCACACGCTGTTTGTTAAATTTCCGCTTTCCTTGTCCGCCGAATCCCGAGTTCAATCGAGGGAGAAGGCGGATAAAACCTCCTTTGTTACCCCCATGCTATATGAATACGCAATTGATTGTCAACATAACCGGTTGTAAATCTACACACACCTGGTGTGTGTAGAAAACAGAAGTGATTACGCCTTGTCAAATTTCGCTTGCATATATGTTTGCACTTGAGAAAGAAGATAATGTTTAATTTCTTCGGGTTCATGCGTAACTCTTATATACTGAATCGGTACGACGGATACATCGCTAAAATATCCCAATTGTTCCAAAAACTGCGTTTCTACAAATTCTATCCCGTATTTGCGCTTCGCAGAATCGATAATATCCGAAAGCGTGAGATACTTGTATTTGAGGATCCAAAAAATATCCACGTAATCCCGCCACAGCGCACGTCTCCCGACCGTGTGTGCTTTATTGGCCGCAATATCGCGGATAGATGCAAGCGGGAGTGATGAAGTAGGAATTGCTGAATCTAACAATTTCTGTTCAAACCATATAAATGTCATCTCTATACCATTCCCTACGGAGAAACTATACTGATCCTGCTGATTGAGAATTACCTCTTTGGGGTGTAATTCTGACTTAATTCGGGATAGCAATGATTTGGTAAATGGTTTATATGTGAAAACATCAAAATCCACCGACTGCCGATGCCCTATCTGAAGAGCCAGTGCAGTGCCTCCGGCAAGGTAGCCGTATTGGGAAAATATGGAAAGCTTTTCAAATATCGCTTTCCGGCCTTCATCCAAAATGTCGAGGTATATTTTTAACATAGTTGCGCTTATCAATATCACGGTCTTCCAGTGAAAGAAGTACCGAGATCACGAAATGGAATCTGGACGGACGGTAATCCTTGTAGGGAGCATCGCAGAAAACGCGTTGTATGTGATCTTTAGGGTATGTAGCAAACAGCCAAATAAGCGCATCTATACTTCCATATGCGAGGATTTGATGGATTATATACGTATCGTCTTTTTCAATATCCAACCTGTCCACATTGAGGGAGGAAAGAAACGGCTGGAGGGTTACCGGCGGATGATTCATACTTATTTGTAGTATATCACTGTGTTCTACCTATTTCAGCATGTCACTGGTATGAAATTCCCACACACCCGGTGTGTGGAGAGTAATTACATTTTTCTTGAAGACCAACATTTATTTCATTCTTGATAAACACTTCCTGATAGTGTATTTTTTAGTAAGTATGTTTACGAAATTTATCGCTATCGGACTATTTGTTCGGGATTTTCAAAGTGCATTTACGTATTATAAGACTATTCTTAAACTGAAAGTTAAAACAAAAAACAGCAAGAATGAATTTGCCGAATTTGAAGTTGGCAATACCACAATCGGTTTGGTTACTGAAAAAACTGCTTCATCAATGTTTAATTCTCACTATTTTTCTAAAAAAGCAATAAACGAACAATCTTTTACCATCACCGTGCAGGTTGAATCCGTAAAAAAATCATATGACGAACTCAAATCATCTGGAGCAACAATCATAAGTCCTCCGAAAGTGATGCCGTGGGGGTGGACTGTGATGTGCATAAAGGATATCGAAGGGTATATTTGGGAAATTTGCGAATTACCCAAATAAAGATATAATAATTTGCCATGATAAAAACAATTATCTTTGATTACGATGAAACGCTTGTTCAGACATTAGATTCCAGGATTCAAGCATATATAAAACTTGCAAAAGCGAAGTACCATTTTGACCTCAAAGAAGAAACCATCAGGAAAGCATTCGGGTTGCCGTACGAAGTATTTATCAAAACCCTTTTTGGCGACGCGGATTCTGTTGAAAATATTATTAAAAATTACCAAAAAATGATTCCTCAATTTCCAAATAAAGCCTATCCCGGAGCTCTGGAAACCGTAGATCGGTGCCTGAAAAAATACAAAGTAGGTATCCTCAGCGGTTCCCGCCGCACTATGATGATGTCTGATATGAAAAAACTCCGTTTTCCGGTACATACATTCTTTTATGTTCAATCAGGGGAAGACACAAAAGTCCATAAACCGGATCCTAAAGTTTTTGATCCATTATTAGATCACTTAAAAGGAATGCACATTAAGCCCGAAGAGGTTTTATATGTCGGTGATGATATGCGGGATTATGAATCATCTGTTAAATCCGGCATGCAGTATGTAGCCATTTCCGGCCATACGACTCAAGCAGATGTTTTTAAAAATGCCGGAATCAAATATTTCAAAGACTTTTATTCATTCATGAAGGAGTACTCATAAAATTCCGCTATAAATAGTATTCTCTGGAATGTTGTTGTAGCCGATTATATGTATGAGAGATTGCATCCATCACTGCAGAATCTATCAGGTCAGGCCAATGGTACATATCCTTTGCTAAAAAGTTAAGTACTGATGAAGTAAATATTGCTCCAGCTCCGGTAGAATCTATTCCGGTAAGAGAACGTACGGGAAACTCCTTTATTGTGTTGCCTGCATAGGTGATCAAACTATCTCCTCCTCGAGTGAATAGTATATACTGGTTTTCCTTCAGTTTTAGAGATTGAAATGTAGTTTTCAATGATCGACTGTCTTTTACGGAAATCTGCAACACCACCTTATCGAGATTATTCAGGATTGACATAGTCGGAATGGAAAAATCATTGCTGTCGCCGATGTTTACGTAATAGAGTTGAGCATGAAGATTGTCGAGATTTTGGAGAAATTTATACCCGTATAAATCGGATTTCCAGCAATCAAGATAGAGCACATCTGGTTTTTCCTTAGTAATTAATGTAGCAATTAGTGTATTCAAATCATGGGCTTTCGGAAATCTGATGTTGGAAATCCATGTACGGCTCCCGTTTTTTGTTGATATAACAAAACCAAAAGAACTATCGGGATTTTTTGGATTAATCTCAGTAAGTTGCCTTTTTTCGGAGTTTATTTTTAAACGTACAAGATTTGCATCTGCATCATGGCCCAAACCGTCTGCAAGTAATCGTATGTGATATTTGGAATTAAGTAGCAGTGATATGATAGCCGCGTCAGCAGTAACAGCTTTTTTATATGTGTTAATATAACAACCGTCGTCTTCTTTTGGATATGCATCTATATACACATAGATGTCATATCCGACTGGTCCAATCATCCATGCGGAAATCATAATAAAAAAAATGTAAATACTACACAGTAGTATATCAAATCAATAAATTCCGGCATTTTTTCGCTTACTGCGGCTTATTAATCACGGTGGATTTGAGGCGGGACACTCTCTCAATCAGCATTTTGGGCGTTACAATCTTCTTTGGATACAAAAACTTCATTGCAGCCTCCTGCAAAAAGTGTTTCCGGTCAAGCGTTACGAGAAAATCTGTGTTTGCCTGTTTTGCTTCTGCAAGGATAACTGCATCTTTTTGGGCAATGACATCCCGTGCTTTTTGAATAAGTTTATCGGATGGTTTACTGGTAATAATATCCATTAATGAAATAAGAAATAAAAATCTGTCAAAATGATAACCGTGAAGTTTTTTTCTGACGTTCCATTCAACTTCCGTTAGAACGAGTCTGGAAGAAACGAGGTGAATTGTGTCAATAGTAAATAGTTTCGATGATCCGCCGGAAGGAGAGTTTGCAGCGCTAAAAAGCACACTGGAATCCACAAATACCCGCTTCATACATTATAACTGATCTTCTTTTTCCCATTCCTTGATTTCTTCATCGGAAAATTCCCGTGTATATGGAAGAAGAGTCGGATCTATATACGTTTTTTGATAGAGTTTCGCAAGGTCATTCTGAAGCTTTTGGAAATATAACACATCCACAAGAGCGGCTTTTGGTTTTCCGCCTTTTGTGAGGATCACATACTTGTTCCCGGACACCTGTTTTGTCAATTCCCCAATCATACTCCGGGCTTCGGTAATTGGAATAATAGTGATGGGTTGAGGGTTCATATACGAAAGAGTATACATGTTTAGTAATATTTTGTCAAGTATTCCGTACAAAATACTGTACATTTTATTTCAACTTGGTTTATTAATCACTGTGGATTTGAGGCGCGACATGGCCTCAAGAGAATACCGCACGCCCTGAACGCCGAGGCCGGAGTGCTTGACGCCCATGAACGGGAAATGGTCCGGGCCCCGCTGGGGAGAGCCGTTAATCTGAACCGTACCGACGTTGATTTTTTTGGCAATAACCAATCCCGTTCCCTCGTCTTTGGTAAAAACAGATGCCTGAAGGCCATAGGTGGATGTATTGATAATAGAAATCGCTTCATCAATTGAGGCAACCGGGATAAAAGATATAACCGGTCCGAACACTTCCGTAGCAACAACATTCATCTGGGGTTTCACATTTTTAAGAAGCGTCGGCTCGACGTAGTTTCCTTTTGTATGGCCTCCCGCAACTGCTTCTGCGCCACCTTTAACCGCCTCGTCAACTGCAGCCTGAACTTTTGCTGCTGCAGCTTCGGATATGACCGGCCCGACGAGTTTCGTTTCAGGACTCCGGGGATCCCCCATTACCACCGTATCCTTCATGTTGGCTAGTATAATAGGAAGAAGAGTATCCAACGTGCTTTGAGTCCCGAGAACATACTTAATCGCCGTACACCGCTGGCCTGAGTAGGAAAATCCTCCTTTAATGATTTCCCGGGCAGTCGGCTCCATATCCGCATCCGGCAACACGAGCGTTGGGTTATTGCCTCCGCATTCAAAAAGCAAGGGGATCATTCCGGTTTTTGTGGCAATATGCACTCCCACATCGCTTGAGCCGGTAAACGCAACCATGTTCACATGTTTGTGAGTAACGAGGTAGTCTCCGATCTCTTCTCCGGAACCGGTAACCACCGACAGAACTCCTTCCGGCAATCCAGCTTTGATGAACAACTGTGCTAGATGGAGTGCGCTTATTCCGCCTTGGGTCGGCGGTTTAAAAACAACAGTGTTTCCCATGAGGAGTGCCGGTACTATTTTACTGGCTGATAAGTTCACCGGATAATTAAATGGTGCGATACAGACAACCACACCATGGGCAACCCATTCGACAATAGCGGTCCTTCCTTTTTCAAATCCGGGAAAATTATCACTATCTAAAGTCTCACCCCGAAGTGAGATCACCTCATCAGCGATGTAATCAATAAGGTCAGCGGTCCGTACGATTTCGCTTTTTGCATCTCCGGTTGTCTTCCCGATTTCCCGCATAAGAAGACTGGTACAATAGTCTTCCATGTGCCTGATCCAGTCTGCCGTCAGATGCATCACTTTGACGCGTTGATGCAGGGGGGTTGCTTCCCACAACGGCTGAACCTGTTTTGCTTTTTCCAACACTGCATCGATTTCATCATGAGTAACCAGTTGAAGTTTCCCGACAATCTCTCCATCGATCGGTGATTTTAATTCTGTCGTTTTTCCGCTTTTTGAGACGACCCACTCTTTTCCGTTAAAAAAGCGGTATGTCGGCGGTGTTTGGGTATCGGAAAGAGGAGTAAATGTTTCTTCGGGCATCGATTTAAGTATACTACACTGTTGGGTATTTCTACTATATAATGGTTGTCACATGAGATTACATCAATCCCTCCAAAAACAAAAAAATACCCTATCAGGAGAAGTAAAATCGGTCGCATCTCATTGTGTTCAACCAACAAAAATAACGTGGTTTCAGATCCACCGGAAAAAATTAGCCTATGGTTTTTGGCTTATCCCAATCTCTCTTGTTTTTTCTTTTTATTTTTTTATCCTTAAAGATCTCCCGAATCCCAAAAAACTAAACTTCAGGGAAGTATCCGCAACGACAAAAATTTATGATAGGAATAATAAACTGCTGTTTGACATCTTTACTGATCAGAACAGGACCCTGGTCCCGCTTTCGGAAATTCCGGATTCGGTAAAAAAAGCAACCATTGCCATTGAAGATAAGGATTTTTATAAACACGGCGGTATCGACCCTATTGGCGGAATGCTCCGGGCGGTTGCGGCAACCCTTACCAACAGAAAACTCCAGGGCGGATCAACCATTACCCAGCAGCTGGTCAAGTCTGCACTCCTTACCTCCGAGCGTACCGTCACCCGGAAAATAAAGGAAATTATTCTGGCCTTTTGGGTCGAACTTCTGTTGCCGAAAGACAAAATACTGGAAATGTACTTAAATCAGGTTCCCTACGGCGGAACTGCGTGGGGAGTCGGGACCGCTTCGGAAAAATATTTCGGAAAAAATGTCAAAGACCTCAATCTTGCCCAATCTGCTCTCCTTGCCGGACTTCCTCAGGCTCCTACCCTGTACTCTCCTTTTGGAAGTCATCCGGAACTGGCCGTACAAAGACAGCACGCAGTGCTTTCGCGGATGGTTGAAGATGGATATATCACCGAAAAAGAGGTAGAAGATGCAAAAAATACGCCTCTTATCTTTGCAAAACCAACCAATATTAAAGCGCCCCATTTTGTCATGTATGTCAAAGAACAGCTTGTGGAAAAATACGGAGAAAATCTTGTTGAACGGGGAGGGTTGAAAGTAACCACGACGCTGGATCTCTCGTTGCAGGAATACGCACAGGCAACAGTTGCAGCTGAAATTGAAAAAATCAAATGGATGAAAGTCGGCAATGCCGCAGCACTCATCACCAAACCTGCTACAGGAGAGATACTCGCAATGGTCGGAAGTACGGACTATTTTGCAACGCCATCCGGAAGTTACAATGTAACCACCGCTCTGAGGCAACCCGGATCATCCATCAAACCCGTCAATTATGCCATAGGCATTGAGAATAAAGTGGTAACCCCGGGAACAATGCTGTTGGATGTTCCTACATGCTGGGGGGTCGCGGGTCAGGCCAACTACTGCCCAAGAAATTATGACGGAAAATTCCACGGCCCGGTGCAGGTACGGTTTGCTCTGGGCAATTCCTACAATATTCCTGCAGTAAAAATGCTGTACATCAATACGCTTGAGACGGTGGTTGCGTCTGCATCTGCGTTTGGATTAGATACGTTCCGGGAGCCAAAATATTACGGATTATCACTTACCCTGGGCGGCGGCGAGGTGCGCATGACGGACATGGCCGAAAGCTTCGGAATATTTGCCAATGCCGGTATCCGGAAAGACGTAACCGCGATTCGTAAAGTTGTTGACAGAAACGGAAAAGTGCTGGAGGAAAATAAGGATCCGAATATTGACAAGAGTATCCCCTCTTCGCTTCTTCTCAAAGGGCCGCGGGTTGTTTCTCCTGAAACAGCATTTCTCATTTCCCATATCCTTCTTGATAATAATGCCAGGCAGGACGCATTCGGTCCCAACTCAACGCTCGTCATTCCCGGTCATGCGGTCTCGGTTAAAACCGGTACAACGGATGATCTCAGAGATAATTGGACCATAGGATTTACCCCGCAGGTTTTAGTGGCTGTCTGGGTCGGAAATAACGATAACTCACCGATGAACCGCGCTCTTGTTTCGGGAGTGACCGGAGCCGCTCCCATTTGGAACAAACTCATGAAAAAAGTATTGGAAGGAAAAACTGATCTTTGGCCAAATCAACCGGAGGGAATTGTCGGGAAACAGATTTGTTCCGTATCCGGACTACTTGCGCCAAACGGTGAAGATGCCTCTGATAAGGGGTGCGATACCCGTTTTGAATATTTCTGGAAAGGAACAGAGCCAACGGAAAAAGAACAGATGAAGCAGTCAATCGTCATTGACAAAGCTACCGGAGATATCGCTCCGCCAGCTGGCGGACCTGGAAAAGCGGATACTACTGAAGCGCAGGAACATCAGGTCCTCAAAGATCCGGTTTCTGTCTGGTGTTTGGATTGTCCGCACTCCGAGCAAACGAGGGTATTGCTGAAATGAGTTCTTGTCTTTTATACTTATCGATGTATTACTAAAAACGTCATCGCGAGCCCTGAAAGGGCGTGGCGATCTTTATAATAAAGATTGCTTCGTCTCCCGATATGATGTCGGGATCCTCGCAATGACTACTCGTATGAAAAAAAAGACCGCGAAAGCGTCTACCCGAAAGACCAGGACTATACCGCAAAAAGTCATACTAAGTGCGTTAGCATTCCTTACCTTTATTGGAGACGTTATCAGATCCATCCCAAATCTCCTTGTGTCCGTCTGCACCCGAACCGGTTCATTCCTTTTATCCATCCCGATAAAAAAACACGTCCTGAAAATGAAATATGTTGTGCGTGTACTTCACGACATAGGACAGCTTGTCCTTTCTTTCTTTACCCCTTTCTTCCTTTTCCTACGAAAAAAAATAGTACAGCTAACCAAACAGTTCATCAATTTGCCCCGATTAGATCGGAACTGGCGGTTTCCCCTTCCGTCATTCCCAAAACTTTCTCTCTCTTCAGTTGTGTCAAAACAAAAAGGAACACCGTATAGATCTGCGGTCATTTACAGAAAACCAAAACTTTCCCGCCTCACAAACCCGGTTTTCTGGCAACGGGTGAAATTCTTCCTGTTCGGTATCGGAGTCACCATGCTATTTTTTTTCATCCCCTACCTTGTCTATCAGTGGCTTGATGGATTGCCTAACCCAAAACTTTTGACTCGGAGGGATCTTGAGGTATCAACAAAAATTTTTGACAGAAACGGAGCACTGCTGTATGAATTTTATACGGACCAAAATAGAACACCGATGCCGTTTTCGGACATTCCCCAATACATCAAAGATGCAACTATCGCCATAGAGGATCGGGAATTTTACCGCCACAGCGGTTTTTCCGTAAAAGGCATGATTCGGGCAGTCCGGGAAATTTCCGTCAAAGGTCAGGTACAGGGCGGATCAACCATTACCCAACAACTCATCAAGTCAGCTCTTCTTTCTCCTGAGATCAAACTCTCCCGAAAAATTAAAGAAATTGTTTTGGCTTTTTGGGCAGAACGGATGTACACAAAAGAACAAATTCTGGAAATGTACCTCAATCAGGTTCCTTATGGCGGGACGTCATGGGGCATTGAATCGGCAAGCCGGACCTATTTTGGCAAATCAGTCAAAGACCTGAGTCTTGCGGAATCTAGCCTTCTTGCGGGTCTTCCGGCAGCTCCGACGGAATACTCTCCATTCGGAACACATCCGGAAAAGGCATTTCAACGGCAAGCAGAGGTTTTGAGGAGAATGGTTGAAGACAGGTACATCACCAAAGAAGAAGCCGAAGAAGCGTTTGCCCAGCCCATTCATTTTGTAGCCCCAAGGGTCGCGATACGCGCCCCGCATTTTGTCATGTACGTGAAAGATCTTTTGGAGAAAAAATATGGGTACCGGCTGGTTGAGCACGGCGGGCTTCGCGTGGTAACGTCGCTGGACGTTACTATTCAGGAAAAAGCCCAGGATATCGTAGCCCAGCAGATTGCCGGCCTGACCAGGCTCAATGTCGGCAATGGAGCAGCGCTTATTTCCAATCCAAAAACCGGAGAAATTTATGCGATGGTTGGAAGCAAAAATTATTTTGACGTAGCATCAGAAGGAAATGTCAATCTGGTGACAAGCATCAGACAACCCGGATCCTCTATAAAAGTGGTGACCTATTCTCTGGCTCTTGAAAACGGTTTTACTCCTGCTTCTATTCTTGACGACAGTCCAGTTGTCTACTCCGTCCCGGGAAGCATACCGTATGCGCCGGTCAATTATGACAGTCGGTTCCATGGCCCCACACCGCTGAGGTACGCCCTTGCAAATTCCTATAATGTTCCAGCAGTAAAGCTTGCTGCAAAACTCGGCGTGCCTGCCATTGTGGACAAAGGACGGATGATGGGTATAGAAAGCTGGACTGATGAGAGCAGATACGGACTCTCCATCACGCTGGGAGCTGCAGAAGTTACCATGCTGGATATGGCAAAAGTATTCGGCAGCCTGGCCAACGATGGAAAACGGGTTGACCTCATGCCGATTTTGGAAGTGACGGATTATGCAGGAAAAGTCTATGAAAAAAATAAACCCAAAAAAGGGATTCAGGTAGTCAAACCGGAGGTTGCGTGGATTATGGGAAATATTTTGGCTGACAATGCCGCCCGCACGTCCGCGTTCGGTCCCAACTCCGCGCTTGTGATTCCGGGAAAAACCGTGTCCGTCAAAACCGGCACAAGCAATGACAAACGGGATAACTGGACCATAGGTTACACGCCGTCATACGTCGTGACGACATGGGTCGGCAACAATAATAATGCTCCGATGAATCCATATCTGGCATCCGGCATAACGGGTGCAGCCCCTATCTGGCATGACGTCTTTGTAGAACTTCTCAAAGACAAACAAGATGAACCGCCGCCCCGGCCGGCAAATGTCGTATCTGTTTCCTGTTATTTTAACCGGCCGGAATTTTTTATCAAAGGGACAGAGCCCACCGGCGGACGGTGTGCTGCTCTTCCCACACCAGCTCCATCCGGCAGCCCGACACCAAAACCTCAATAATAATCAAAATAATAATCCACGTAATATCTCCTGTGCACGTGCATATTTGATATTACGTCTCTTAACTCACTGTTCATATCTTCTGAGGTTACTGTTTATGTCCCCCATCTCTCATCATCAAAATATGAAGCAATGGGCACGCTAAAAGTGCACCGGAAAATAATAGCGTTCCAAAAGGAACCTTAAAAATAGTGACGGCAATAAGAACTATAAGCCCTAATCCTATACATACCCATACGGTTTTGGAGGAAAATATTGAGCCTGCTTTATTTTTTACACTCATGTCTGTTTCCATACACGCCGCCTCTCTTTAAAAACATGTAACGAACAAGATAAGTTGAATCTTACTATATAACGTAAACCATGAAGACATACTGAAGAATGTATGAAGAAATCTTCATGAATGAAATTTCTTTTTTTCAGCATTGTCATTCACGAAATCTTCATGTTTGATTTGCTAGTGTTGCATCACTATGCAAAACACACCACAGGCTACACCGTTTAACACAACACCGGTTTTGGTTACCCTTCTTATTCTCGCATCATTCTTTCTGGGTTCTCTGTGGACAAAAGTGCAATTTCTGGAAAAGACGAATGCTAAGACAATTCCATCACTCAAGCAAGCTGCAAATCCATCACCTGAAAATAAAGAAACACCGCCTGATCAGCCATCACCGCAAAAAGCCGGCAAAAAACCGGAAATCACAGAAAAAGATCACGTTCGGGGCAATAGTAATGCGAAAGTTACACTGGTTGAGTATTCAGATATGGAATGCCCTTTTTGTAAACGGTTCCATCCGACTATGCTTCAGGTGATGAAAGAATATCAAGATAAAGTCAAATGGATTTTCCGCCATTATCCTCTTCCGTTCCACGCAAATGCCCAAAAGGAAGGAGAAGCCTCCGAATGCGCAGCCAAACTGGGCGGAAACGAGGCGTTTTGGAAATATATTGATGCGATTCTGGAACGTACCACGTCGGGCGGTACCGGATTTGCACTTGATAAACTCGTGCCCCTTGCTGTTGAAATCGGCTTGGACAAAAGTACATTTGAAACCTGCCTGGATTCCGGAGAATTTACGCAAAAAGTGAAAGGTCACATGACCAGCGGTACTGCCGAAGGAGTGACCGGCACGCCGGGCACTATCGTCATAGACGCCAACGGAGACACTCAGCTGATACCGGGGGCTCTCCCGTACGAACAAATAAAACCGATGATTGATGCAGCGCTTCAAACGCAATAACCAAACGATTCTTTCCCCTACTTTTTCTTGATTTGTTTTATTGCAAATACAACAAATGCAATAATTCCTACTACTAATAGTATATCGATAAACGGATTTTGTATACGCGATGAGAGAGTATAGATAAATATCCGAAGTGTTTTACTGTACTCCATACTTGAATCCATTGTAATCCGTCCGGTTAATGCAAGGACTGAAATCACTGCTGATGAAATCATAAATATGAATGCAGCAAGAATCTTGAGTGGCTTCTCCACTTTCTTTTTGACGGTATAGAGATAGTGATTGGTTATCCGCTCATAAAACAAAGATAACAGGAATAACGGAAATACGATTCCCATAACATACACTAGAGAGACAATAAAAGATGTTGCCAGTGTCGGGGCTAGGGTCGAAAGGGTGATTGCCGCAAAGAGTACAGGGGCGCAGCATGACGATGTAATTCCGGAAAATAGACCGAGCACATATGTGGAAATCACGGTCGTTTCTTTGGGCATGGTAACGTGAGGCAAAGGAAGCATGAGTTTCACCTCAAACAGCGTCATAAGCCCAACCAGAAACATAACGAGTGCGCCCAAAAGATACATCGTCGTATGAAAGTCATTGAAAAAAGAAACGATAAACCGGAATCCAAACGCGACCGGCACTAATATTGATCCCAAACCGAGAGCAAACACGAACGTCAGAAATACTACCCGTTTTTTTTCCTTAAAGATTGTGCCCAGATATGAAGGAAACAAAAATGTGATGCAGCAGGGAGCAAATAACGCTACCATGCCGCCGATGAATGATGCAGTGAGAGATACGCCGAAAAATAAGGTATTCATACTATGAGTCATTCGACGAACGTTTGAATGGTAAACGTCAAACGATCGTTCTTGGGATCATTCGTTTGGACATACACAGAACGAGATATATCACCTTTTACCGGCATAATCTGCGGCCGATAGACCACCGACACCGTTGCCGTTTCACCGGGATTTACCGTACCACTCCATTCTCGCTTGTCGTGCATGCTGAATTCCGGACTTTTGACGCTGTTTATCGTTACCTGCCCTGCAGTACAGTCGCAAGATGACGTTATATTAAATAATTGGAGCGGCCGGCGGCCGGTATTTTTGATCGTAAAATCCGTTGTTCTTTCATCTTTTACATTCATCCTTCCGATATCTTTAGAGTTCTCATGTACCTGAACTACGGGTTTATCCGTATCTGATGTCTCATACTTTTGAATAGTTTCCCCGCCTTTTGTTCCTTGACTCTCTCCACGCGCAACAAATCCGATAAGGATGAGAATGAGGACGACAAACCCTCCGATAATCCAAAAAATGATTTTATCGGCGCCTGTTGGCTGGTAATATTTCATGGGGACAGTGTTATTTTGTTGCCATCGCGGTACCTAGCCGCCCGAATTGCACAAAGACAAAAGAAAATACCAACGTCATGATCATAGGCGCAGCCCATGATACCCAATTTCTTTTTCCCGGACGGAAATACCGCAATAAAAGTGAGTTGGATACTACTGATACAGAAGAAAGAGCCATAGCAAGCCCGGCAAGTTCCGGCCTAAGGACCAGTCCAATACCGGAAAAAAGCCTCGCGGCAATAGGAATACCGATGACATTATAAAACAGGGCAAAAAACATATTCTGTTTAATCTTTGCCATGGTTTCCCGGGATAAATCAAATGCGGTCACAACATCACGAAGATCATTTTTGATGATAACTATACCCCCTGCTTCCATAGCTACATCCGTTCCTGACCCCATGGTGATCCCGACATCTGCTTGCGCCAGAGCCGGCGCGTCATTAATTCCGTCTCCAACCATCGCCACCTTCAGTCCTAATCCCTGAATTTTTTTCACCTCATTTGCTTTATCCTGAGGCAACACATCAGCAAGAACATTAGTTATCCCAACCGATGATGCGATAGCTTTTGCCGTCCGTTCGTTATCACCGGTAATCATATAGACGGCAATACCTCGTTTTATAAGCGAAGCAACCGCATCTCTGGATGTTTCTTTTACCGTATCGGCAACCGCTATAATACCCAATATTTTTTCTTTGTTGGATAATAGCATTGCCGTTTTTCCCTGTTCCTCCAAGCGTGATAATTTACGGCCGTATTGATCAACCTCAAGCCCGGCAACATCAACCATAAGTTTACGGTTGCCAAAAAAATAAATTACTCCATCAATTTCCCCGGTCACACCTTTTCCCGGAATAGCTCTAAAGTTTGCAATATCTTTAATCGGAATATTTTCTTCCTTGGAATATTCGTAGATAGCTTCTGCCAGTGGATGTTCTGATGATTTTTCAAGACTGGCAGAAATACTAATCACGTCATCCTCGTTAACTTCGCTTAATGAAGCGGTGTCGGTTACTGCCGGTTTACCGCGTGTAAGGGTACCGGTTTTATCAAACACTACTGCTCCAATTTTGCATGCTGACTCAAGCGGTTCCCCTCCTTTTATAAGGATTCCGTGTTCAGCGCCTTTTCCGGTACCGACCATGAGAGCAGTAGGGGTTGCTAATCCCAAAGCGCACGGACACGCAATGACGATAACGGCAGTAAATGCCATGAGAGCAAATGCAAGTGATGCTCCCAAAAAGAAAAACCATATAATAAACGTAAGAATTGCAGTTCCAATGACTATCGGGACAAAATATGCAGAAATTTTATCCGCAAATGCCTGAATTGGAGCTTTTGATCCCTGGGCTTCTTCTATCAACCGGATAATTTGAGCAAGTGTCGTTTCGCTGCCTACCCGTGTAGCGATACATTCAAAACTGCCTGTTTTATTCATTGTTGCTCCTACTACCGTGTCTCCGACATTTTTTTCAACCGGCAGACTTTCTCCGGTTATCATGGATTCATCTACCGCAGATGTTCCTTTTATAATTTTTCCGTCAACCGGAATTTTTTCTCCGGGACGAACGAGAATAACGTCGTCAACGATGACCTGATCGATGGGAATATCGATTTCTTTGTAGTCGTCATATGAAGCGGATACACGAGATTTTCTTATGTCCGATGGGGGTCCCTCGTTCCGATTGAATCGGGACTCGGGACGGCTCGAGTTTTTACGCAAAACTCTCGCCGTTTTTGCCTGTAGTCCCATCAGCTTTTTAATAGCATCGGATGTTTGGCCTTTAGCCCGTTTTTCAAGCCATTTGCCCAAAAGGACAAACGTGATAAGAAACGCTGCTGTTTCAAAATACAATTCGGGAATTTTCTGACCAAGGAGTCCGATAAACGATTTATGTACTACATAATAATTGAGAAAATTCAATACGCTGTAAAAATATGCCGTTGATGTACCAATGGCGATAAGACTGTCCATGTTAAATGTTTTCATGCGCAAGGAAGACCACATGCCCTTATAAAATCCCGCTCCCATAAAGAATTGCACCGGGGTAGCCAAAACGAACGAAATAATTCCAATGAACGGGAAAAGCAATGCCCGCCCCGGAATCCATGGGAAAAAATCAAAAAGCATAAAATAGATCATCGGAGCACTTAACATGAAACTACGGATAAACTGATGGAACAGATGATTGATTTCGCGAGTTCGCTTTAAACTTTCATCAGGCGCAGTTCCTTCAGATATGACTGATGCTTGGTATCCTGTTCTTTTCACCGTAGATATCAGTTCCGAAATAGGAGAAGTATTTTCATCTAACACAATACTGGCCTTTTCTGAAGCAAAATTTACTGAAGCGCTTGATACCCCGGGTACTTTTCTCAGCGACCGCTCAATAAGGGATGCACAGGATGAGCAATGCATACCTTCAATGGTCAATGATAAATTTTTCTTCATACTTTTTTCTTATTGAATGCTTTCTACTGTATATAACGTGCCGGTTAATGCTTGTTCAAAATCTTCTTCGGTACACGTCTTGTTTACTGCCACGTGTACCAATCCGTTCAGATCGACCGACACAACGGCATCAACTTCTTCCATCTGTGATAACTTTCGGGTAATCAGTCTGACGCACGCCCCGCAGGTAATTCCTGAAATGCGTACGGTTTGGATATGTGGTTCACTCATACTGTTCGCCTCCGCATCCGCACCCTCCGCCTCCGCACGACCCGCCTTCATTAGCACTTGGTACTGCAGGACTTGTTGCTTGAGCAGCCAATACTTGTGTGTCCGGAACTTGTACGCCGTCAGTGCTGTTTACAACAGTAAATGATCCGCGGTACATGCCCATCATGCAGGAAAAATGAATAGTTCCTGTTTCGGTAGGAGTAAATTCGATTATGTTTTCTCCGGGATGCAGATTTTTCCGTACCCCGATCTGAGACGAAACAATGCTTGAGGCACACGTATTGACGTCTGTTGCGTTGACGATCCATTTGACCGGTACACCTTTGACAATCGTAAATGAATTGGGTGTATACCCTTGGGCGTCCTGCGTCATCTTAACAATCTGCACATCACCTTCAAGAAGGACCGTGTTTTCTGTGTTTGCCGCCAGTACACTCCCGTCAGATGACAATCCCATGAGAGGATTCCAGCCTATGAGGTTAAAAGCATTGTTGATGTTAAAAAGCGACAGTGCTATCACCGCAACTCCGGCGAATTTGAAAAATTTCTGTGCAAAGACTCCGCGGATGAGGGACGTCAATCCGCCGATTCCCAAAAGTCCCGGTGCAGTACCAATGGCAAATACACCCATGATCGCTGCACCCGAAAATACGTTGCCGCTGCTCATGGCATACAGCTGCATTGCCTGCGTAAAACCGCAGGGAAGAAAGAATGTGCTTGCACCCAACAAAAACGAATTTTTGTGACTGTATTCACCCGCTCCCTGATCTTTGATGCCTAAAAGCCGTGCGATTCCTTTCGGGAGGCTTAATGTAACTCCTTCAAGCCTTGGAAAAAGACCTGTAAGCTGCATGCCAAGCGTGAGCATAACAAGGGCGACAGCTACTGTTAAAAGGCCCAAACTGAATCCTGAAAATTGAAAAAATGACCCGATACCGCCGATGACTCCGCCCAAAACCGTGTACGATACTATTCTTCCAACCGTAAACCACAGATGCGGTACAAACCGCTGCCCGGACGTCGCATTTGGATGTTTCTGGGTATACCTCGTGGCTGAGCCTAAAACCAATCCGCCAATAAGTGCCATGCATGTAGAAAATCCGGCAGTCAAACCGATAAGAAGGACGGTCACTAAACTCGTAGGATGTCCCCCGCCAACACCCAAAAGCTTGGTCAATCCGAAGACATTGACAATGACGTAAAGAAAAAATAACGCCGCTCCCGCATACAATATATCTGCGTAGTCAGCACTATTTTTCGATACCCATGGTTTCTTTTCATTGATCCCCACTTCATATCCGGCTTTCTGTACCGCCTGATCTATTTCACCTATGCGCAAAAATTCGGTTTCGTAATATATTTCAGCGCATGCCTTGTTCTCACAGGCATTAACTTTGCACACTCCGGGAACGCGCAAAAGCTCATCCTCAATGATAAGTTCGCATGAATGACAGTGCATGCCTTTGATAGGGACAGTAGTTTTTTTCATATATACCCAATGGTACCAAGGTAAATATGAAGATTTTGTGAATATGTAAGGGCAAACTATGAAGCTGATTCCAGCGGAAATACAACCGTAAACGTCGTTCCGCGACCTATGGAGCTCTTTACACCAATCGTCCCGCCGGAAGAAGTGATGACTGCGTGTGCTATCGATAATCCCAATCCGGAACCTGCTGTTGTATCCGTTTTTGACCCCCGGTAATACCGGTCAAAAATATGAGTCAAATCAGCTCTCGCTATACCGATTCCTGTATCTTTGATTGCAACAATTGCCTGATCTGTATGGGACCGCAATGAAAGAGTGATCGTGCCGTTTGTTTTCGTATACTTAACGGCATTATCAATGATGTTGAGCATTGCCCGGAACAATTTATCTTTCTTTCCCCGAATGACCAGGTGCTTTTCTATATGAGCGTTAACTGAAATATGTTTGACGTAAACAAGTTTTTGCGCTACTTCAGTTAACTCGTGCATCACCTCCGTCACATTCGTCGTGTCTTTCAAGTTCTCATAGGTATCAGATTTACTCCAAGCCAAATCCAAAACATTCGTCAGTGTTTGGGATAACCGGTCGGCATCAACAAGGAGTTCTTCAAGTACGCGCTGATATTCACCGATCGTCCGTTTTTTCGTTTTTGCTACTTCAATGGCGCCTTTTAATGTTGCAAGAGGAGTTTTTAACTCATGGGCAATATCGCCGATAAACTGGCGCTCTCTGGTAAATGCCTCCTCTAACCGATCCAGCAATCCGTTACATGTACGAGCTAAGTTGGCGATCTCGTCATGTGTTTGCGGAATGTTCACGCGGCGCTTCAAATTTTCCGAGCTGATCTTGGCCATTTCCTTACTGATTTCTTCCACGGGATGCATAGCACTTCCGGCCAATATATACCCACCCAATACCGTCGGGATGACAAAGGAAAAAAATACCAATGTCAGACTCCCATACAAAGAACCCAATGATTTATCAATGACATCAATCGGATGTCCAATTATTATCACATCACGCAATGATCCATTTGAAATCATCGGGATGAGAACAAATCGCATACTCAAGGAGCCGACGGACTGATTGACAAACACTGAGTCTTTGGATGTCTTAACTTGAGTAAAAAGTTTTTCGATAACATCATCGATATTACCGACTTGCTGCGAAACTGTGAGAACATTTCCCTGATTATCCGTAACAAACGCTAACATCCCGGGCGTTTCGTTAAAAACATCTGTCAGGAGTTGTGATGACATTTGTTTATTTATCAGAAATTGTTCCTGCGTCAGGATGTTTATGATCCTGTTGCCGTGCGAACGAAGTGCCGTGTCGGTATGATTATATAGTTCTCGTTTCGTCACCCAATAGAAACTTGCAAACAGAATAACCAATGAAAATATGAGTGTGCTGCTGTAAATCGCGGTTAAGCGGAAACGAAGGCTTTTGGTGTTCATGGTGTTTCACTCATTTTATATCCCACTCCGTGTATCGTATAAATTAATGTATGAAATGAAGGTTTATCGATCTTTCTTCTGAGACTGCCCACAAATACATCAACGACGTTGCTCATGCCTTCAAAATTATAATCCCACACATGCTCTGTGATCATTGTTCTGGTAACAACTTCATCTTTATGCCGTAAAAGTAATTCTACAATAGAAAATTCTTTTGGGGTAAGGATAATTTTTTGTCCAGATCGGGTCACTGTGTGCTTCATCGGATCTACAACGAGATCCTGTATGGTGAGTTGGGGTGATGTCGCGCCGTTGCTGCGCCTGAGAAGCGCGTGAATCCGGGAACGCAGTTCGATAAATGCAAACGGTTTGGTGACATAATCATCCGCTCCGCTATCAAGACCTGCAACTTTATCTTCAATAGTCGTTTTTGCCGTTAACATGAGAATAGGTGTTTTTATGCTTTTTTCGCGAAGTTTTCTGCACACGTCCAATCCGTCAAGTTTAGAAAGACCGATATCTAAAACTATTGCGTCGTATGGTTCCGATTCAGCCAAATAAAGTCCTTCCTCGCCGTCAAACGCAGTGTCCACGGCAAACCCGTCTTCAGCAAGACCTTTTTTTATAACTCTTGATAATCTGGGTTCATCTTCCACCAATAAGACTCTCATGCCGGAATCATATCACAAAAAGATGAAGAATTTATGAAGATTATTTGAATAAAAAAGAACCGGTGTAACCCGGTTCTTTTTTAATTTTAATTGTCATTGCGATCCCGATCCGCCGGTTGGCGGAGAGGGAGAAGCAATCTCTATAATAAAGATCGCCACGCCCCTTCGAGACTCGCGATGACAGTAGTGTTACGTTCTCGGCTGCATTGGCCGAGCCTCATTCACGACCAAGGGCCTGCCATCAACCTGAAAGCCGTTGAATTTCTCAATAGCTTTTTTTGTCTCTTCATCCGAGCTCATTTGGACAAATCCGAATCCGCGTGATCGTCCGGAATATTTATCCGTGATGACTTTTGCGGAAACGACTGATCCGGCTTGAGCAAATAATTCCGTAAGTTTCGCTTCGTCGAATGTATACGGAAGATTACCAACAAATAAATTGGCTGCCATAATTTTGGTTCCTTTCTCTCCTAGGACCAAAAACTGGGGACTTGACGCTTGACGGAGAACAGACCGAGGATCAACTCGACCAAAACCTCCTAAAGACGATTCCGACACTTTTCCTTCCTAAGACAAGGTAAAGTATACCACAATACGCTCAAATCTCAAAATACCAGGCATAGGAAATGCTCTTGGCTTCTTTGGTAGCAGTGACCACGAAGCGTTTGGAATCTAAGAACCCAGTGCAGGTATAGAGAGTCAGCCGGCTGTCAGATGTTGTATCTAAAATATGCGTCTGATCAGGAGTGACGACCGTTACATATTTCACGACATAGACTTCTGTTCCCTTTTGATTGAGGGTGAGATATATTTTATCACCCGGTTTTATCTTTGTGAGATTTCCCAAAAGCGTTGGCCAGTTGTGCCCGTAGAAAATACTGTTGCCAGTGCTCCCCGGAACGGAAGAGGATGTCAGGTATGAAACGCCGTTTTTAGTATCCTGCCATTTTCCGTTTTCAATAGTTGAGGGATACACGGGAAGAGATATACGCAAAGACGGAATGGAAATGCTCACGGGCAGATGAGAGTTGGAAGTTTGGGAAGTGGCTGCTAAACGTTCAGTTAATCGAAATGCTAAACGGCCCGGATCGTTTCTTTGCCAGAGAAGAAATGATCCGAGGATGATGAGGAACACACCGCTCACGATACACAGTTTTTTAACGGTTACTCTGGTCATGGTAGTACGGATTTCGCGGAATGAGTATGCCTACTCCCAAGAAAATAATAGCGAGTGTAAAAACACTATAGACCGTGGCGATGTTTCCTGTTGTTGCCAGTCCCAAGATGTCTCCTCCGGTTCCTAAGCCCAACACATCTGCCCCGCCGATACCTCCGCAGAGATAATCACTGTTCTTTGCCATGTATGGTCCGGGGTCCAGTCCCCATACCGATCCGTCCGGGATGGAAACCCACCCTTCTGATCTGAGGATGGCAACTTCATCATCCGTCAGGCTTGACGCATTCCACCAGTTGGTCTGGATGCCCTCTCCGTATGTAGAACAGAAGCACTGGGTGAGCGTTGTATCATTAAGTCGGTATACTGCGTCGCTTCCCGTGTAGGAGGTAGGACTGCCGGGAATGCCGTGCGTACCGTCAGGGTAGGAAACCAACAGCGTGCCCTGCGGATTGGCACATGTCGGGAATGTGGGATAGGCAAAAGCAAAAACCTTGGGAATTCCGAAAAAGAATGTAAAAAGAAGACTCACGAGGTAAAGAAATGATATACGTTTCATGGATTGTTTTTGCTCAAAAGCAGGAGTTTGAGAAGCAGGAATTAGTTATGGGCTGGACTATATCACAGGGAGGAAAAAGATGCAAGTTTCACCAACTTTGAGAATAGAACTTGTAGACGGTCTAAAATCATCTGTAACTGATTATTATATTTTTTTTCTATAATTATACTAATATATTGTGAGTTTTTGTCTATCGTATGCTCTGTATTTGTATACCCATCGGCAAAGGCCGTAACCTGTCTGTCTCTCTCAATGATAGGGAGACTGAAATGACCTGATAGATCTGTCATCGTATTTTTATGAGAAGAAAGCACTTCCGCATTCTTTATAGGTCTTTTATATTGATCAATAACCGTACCCTCAAGCACCCTCGGATTGAAATATGCGCGGAGAACAAAAACAGCGGGTTTCGGATTTCCTTCTCCGTCCCATATCTGGGTTGACCCTCCGACTCCGACCCAATAGTTGAGACCAACCAGAGACGGTTCATTGACCAGTTTTTCAAGAGCATCGGCAATCCATTGCGCCTGCTCTTTGTCATTGAGTTTTCCATGAATATCAGGAATCGGTACGCCGAATTCGCCTAAAAATATCTTCCCGCCGCTTTGGGCGGCAATCTCGCGAATGTCGGAAACGAGTCGCTCCGGCGTATTAACGTAGTGATCTATGGTAACAACGCCGCCAAGCGCTGTAGTTGTCGGTTTATCCATAATCAACCTGGCGATATCTCCGTTCATAGAAAAATAGTTGGAGGTCACGCGCTTCCAGATTTTGGTAAATGTGTTTTTGGTGACCTCGTATTCAGTGATTAAGAATTTCCTGTATCCGTTCACGTCTCCGGTTTGTCGCGGGTCTCCGGGGCCTCCGTTTTCGCACTCCGGACATCCGCTGAATATATCCCCATCTTGAAATAAATCAGAATGATTGAGTATAAAATTTTGTGTTTTTACCACGTGTTCGTCGCGGGAAATCTTCGGATACCCAAACCACCCCTCCCACCCGGAGAAATTTCCCCGGAACCAGACCAGAAGTCCGTACTTTCGCGCAGCAGAAACCCATCGTTTCAAAAACGGCAAAAACTCTTCATCGTAGGGAGTGGCGATTGCCACGTGGGTTGCGCCGATTTCGGCAATATCCCGGACCTGTTGGTCTATGACGCTATCAAATGAAGGGTCATTGATCTTTTCCGCAGTCAGATCGCGCGAGTACTTCATCGTATCCACCGACTGTATGTTCCACCATGGTATGAAGGACAAAGGCTCCGGTATTGCCGCATGGTCAATATTTTTTGTAACCACCCAAAGAGTGATGAAGGCAATAAAAAGAGTGATGATAACGGCCCGTTTCATATATTCTCTAGTCTATTATATATGTCTATTATATACCCTCTCAGCTTTATCACCTAGGAGGTATAGCACGTATTATCGAAGCACTGTGAAATTCCTTTTTCCCGCCAGAAAATTTACCCCAGCACCAGTCCCGACATAACGTCGGGACGGTGCGGGGTTTCGCGCTTCCGTTTGACCGAAATTACTGATGCCCAGCGACCGTAAGGTCGGGGAGCGCTTTACTTGTGAATCAATTCGACCCGCTTAACATGAGAATCAATTGGAGATATACTCTATTTCAGAAAGGTGCACATATGTATACTTTACTAAAACCGATCAAAATACGGGAAGAGCTATTAAAACGGGGTATCAGGATATTCACTCCGCAGGTTTTTGCACAGATATTTAGCTTAAATCCGCAGATCACCAAACACTCCTTTATCACCTTATCACCTAGGAGGTGTAGCAAGTATAACACCTAGGAATTTCATTCAAAGGTAAGGTGTTGAATTCCGGCCAGATGACGCTGATAATCTTTTTGATCATCGACAAAACGTAGATAAGACTTCTTGGAATTGAACTGTGAAAGAATAATGCTGGTATCTATCCAATCAAAAGAAGCATTTCCAACATAATCCCCTAATGATGACCATGGATACATGACAGTTTTGTGTAAGTCTTTACATATAAATCCTGTGTATGGATTAAGATGAATATACCTACTGACATGTAATAATTGTTCATCGGATTCTATTCGAACAGCCTTAAATTGATTGGAACACAATGCGCCGTCGCGTTGATGTTTCGTATTGAAATATTTTGTATAACTATTCTGTACTTTACTAATAAATTGCGCTATCCCTCCATCCCCTTCTTGCCTGACCAGTAAATGATAATGATTGGGCATGAGACAAAAAGAAAGGATAGTAACGATAGGGGGATTATGTAATCGTAAACGCTCCCAAAATAGCTCTCGAGCTTCCAATGATAATGTGAGAAAAATAGAGAGCCGCATTGAAGGAGAAACGTGTCGGTAATAACGGAGAGTTAATATTGCCCGATCGTATTCGCGTTTTTGTAAAAATACCGGGCGTTTATCAATCCCGCGATTGTAAATATGATAGATTTCTCCAGTAGCGATAGGAGCATAACGTCTGGGCATATACTCAACATATCCGAAAAACTCCTACGTGTCAAATCTGCTACACCTCCTAGGTGAATGTAAAGCAACATCTCAATTTTCGGTGAATTGGTACATCTCAATTTTCGCTTGACCCCATGCGGTATGCTCATCTCTCAGAGGGGAGGTGAGAAACATGAAACGACCCATAATAGATCGCGAGCAGATTGTCTCATCCTTTGTGAAACGAGAGATTGGAAAGGACACCGCTGTACAGTTATTGGGTTGTACCAAACGAACACTAGAAACCTACGTCAAACAGTACGTCGTGTGGAAAACTGCAGGACTGGTCGATCACCGACACAGTAATAATGGGAAGCTTACCGATGGACAAAAAGCTGCTGTTGTTGCCCTAAAACGCGCTGATCCATGGCGATCGCCGAGAAACATTCGGGACTACTTTGCACTTCCGGTAACGAGCATCACGATGAGAAGGCTCCTCTGTGCCAATGGTCTTACCAGAGAAAATCTCAAGCGGGTGAAAGCTATTCAACGCTTTGAAGCAGAGAATCCCAATGATCTGTGGCAGACAGACATCATGGGAAAAATTACATTCAAACATCTTGGTGATCTGTATTTAATTGCCACACTGGATGATCACAGCCGATTTGTCCCTTCCGGGAAGTGGTTTAAAACCCAAGGAAAGATGAATGTGTTTTCTGTATGGTTCCAGTCGCTCTCGTCCTGTGGTATCCCCACCAAGATGCTCCAGGATGAAGGGAGTCAATACAAAGCACGAGCTCGATTCGGACTGGCTGATTACCAGTGGTATGCCAAACAAATGGGCATCGAGCTCATCTGGGCTCCGACCGCCCAATGTAAAGGGAAGATTGAACGGTTTTGGAAGTTTGTGCAGAGAGATTTTGTTCCGGGGATTCTCAACAGAAAGACTATAATGGTCCCAGGAATTT
>Ga0209211_10001669_pt1 | contig 41078 bp, 34 predicted proteins | sample RifGroA2_FD_183992 | JGI IMG/M metagenome (GOLD analysis project Ga0209211, IMG submission 183992) | Groundwater microbial communities from Rifle, Colorado, USA - Groundwater A2 (SPAdes) (version 2) | ecosystem: Environmental > Aquatic > Deep subsurface > Groundwater | place: Rifle, Colorado...
ATGTCAATCAAGAGAAATGACAAACTGTGGTACGGGCAGGGCCACTACAACAACTGACAGATCACATCTTGAAAAACTGCAGAACGCAGTCTGCCTGTTGGTGTCGTCCTCGGCAAGTGTTTTTTGGCGTGCGGGGATAAAATTGTCGGAAATCCGGGGCGGAAGACGGCAATCATTGCGTCTGGTCAAGCTTTGGCGGCGCGTTGCCGCCGGCTATGGCACATTGCGCTGTCATTGGCTATACAGCATGGATAAGCCAGACTAGACCCGACATTCTCCGGAGGCGTGGCGTGGCCAATTTACCTGCGTATTACCGAATCGAAGACGAAGAAAGCTTTACCGATTTCCAGAGTGCGCTGGAAGACTATGCGCCGCGGATCGCCCATTTGCTGACTGCGCTGCGGCAAAAGCCGGGCGACACGGCGCTCTTGGGCGAACTGATGCGCCTGCTGCACACCATCAAGGGCGATGCCGGGCTGTGCCGGCTGGGCTTCGTGGCGCCCTTGCTGCACGGCATGGAGGAAGTGCTGGTACGGGTGCGCAGCGGCGAGCTGCTGTTCAGCTATAACATCGAGCAGGTGCTGTTTCTGGCGCTGGACCGGCTGGAATTGCTGATGCAGACGCTGGAGCTGCACAGCGAGGCGCAGCTGGCCGACTTTCACCTGCTGTGCCACGAGCTGGCGCAGGTCGCACAAACACCACCGGCGGCGCTGGACGAGGCCGTTGCCCACCTGATCGAGACAGTGACCGGCTACAAACCGGTGGTGCCATATCAGGCCGATGCCCACAGCAGTGCCATCAGTGCTGGCAGTCGCGAGGATCTGCGCCTGTTTCACCAGCTGGCGATGCAGTTCGAGCAGCGTTCGCTGTTGTTCCAGGGACGTACCGAGCGCAACCTGCTGCTGGCGCGCGCCTGCAACGAGGCGGCCGGCTTTGCGGTTAATCCGTTGCAGCTGGAGGCGGCGATCTACCTCCACGATCTGGGCATGATGTTCCTGCCGGAAGCCCTGTGGCTGAAGCAGGGGCGTTTGAGTGAGGAAGAGCGGGTGCAACTGGCACATCACCCGCAATGGGGCGCCGACCTGCTGGCGCGGATGGCGGGCTGGGAAGAGGCGACGCTGATGGTGCGCCAGCATCACGAACGGCTGGACGGCAAGGGCTATCCGGCCGGGCTGAGCGGCGACAGCATTTGCGACGGCGCGCGGCTGATCGCGATCGTCGACGCGTTCGAGGCGGTGATCCTCAAGCACAGCCAGCGGCAGCAAGCCCGTTCGCTGCTGCGGGCGGTGGCGGAGCTGAACGCCTGCGAGTCGCAGTTCGACCGGCGCTGGATAGGGCATTTCAATGCCGTGGTGCACCAGCGCATTGCCAGTGGCGAAGGGCTGTCGCACATCCGCTAGCAGTGCATGGCTGACAAACAGACAAAAGGTTGGCCGCAACGCTGCACGGCGTTGCGGCCAACCTTTTGTTATCTAGTGCTGCATGAAGCGGCGTAGCGGCGTGCTGTCCCAGTCGACACTGTCGAGCAGGTTTTTCACGATCAGCCCCAGCTCGGTGTCGCCCTCAATGCGCAGCCGGCGCGAGAAAAACAGCGTGTCCGGGTCTTCCTCGCGCAGCATCAGCCGCAGGAAGTCGGCCAGGTTGGCGGCCAGCCGCAGGTCGGGTGTGTCGCCGCTGCTACCGGTGTGGAAGCGCTCGTCATCGGCACAGAAGGTCAGCGTCAGGCCGGCGTCGCAAATCTCCACCGCGAAGGTCTTGCCACTGAGCAGGCTCATGTCGGCGGCCAGCACCTGCCGCTTCTGCAGCTGGTTGAGACTGTGCACCAGCAGCCACGCCGGCGGTGTTGCCGGCAGGCGTTGCAGCCAGCGGCGGCCGAAGGGCGGCAGGGTAAAGTCAGGAACAGGCATGGTGGTCTCCCTGATAGGCAATGCCGGCCTCGCCGCGCCAGTAGCCGTCGGCCAGCGGCATCGCGGACAGCGACTGCAGGTGGTTCGCGGCAGCGGCGGCGGTCGCCGGCTGGGTCAGCACGTCACGGAACTGCTGCACGATGGCGGCCATGTTGTCGGCCTGCGGGCTGAGACGCAGGATGTCGACGCCGCTGTGCTGCAGCGCCGGATAGTGCGCCAGCAGCGATTGCCGCGCCGCGGACTGGGTCTGGATGCCGTTGATGGCGAGGAAGGGCTGGCCGTCCTGGGTGTGCATGGTCATGCCTTCCGGATGCTCCAGACACTTGAACTGGCAGTCGTCCTTGTTCAGCCGGTAGTGGCGGGCGGTAAAGCAGCGCGCGGAGTAGGCCAGCGGCAGCCGGCCCCAGGCAAACAGCTCGGTCTCCGGCAGGTCTTCCTCGTCGCCAAGGATGTCGCGTAGCAGGCTGGCGCTGCATTCCAGCGGGCAGACCCAGCGATAGGCGCCCAGTTGCTGGAACAGGCGCAGGGTGTCGCGGTTGTAGATGTTGAGGTGCGCCCCGGCGACGAACGGCAGCTGGCGCTCGTGCAGCAGGCGCACCGCGCCCAGATCGTTGGCCTCCAGCCGCACGGCACCGTACTCGATCAGCTGGCGCAGGCGTTTGAGGTCGCTTTCGCTCTCCAGCAACACCTGGCTGGACAGGATGATCTCCTTGCCGCTGGCCGCGAGATCGTCGGCAAGGGCGATCCAGTCACGGGTGCGCAATTGCTGGCGCCGCGAACAGACCACTTCGCCCAGGTAGATGATGTCCAGCGGCCAGCCGGCGGCTTCGGCGTAAAAATTCATTACCTGGTCGCGATACCAGAAGTACTGCAGCGGCCCGAGCGAGAGCCTCATGGCGGGATGTGACATGACTGAAGCGTCTCCTTGTTATTTCCACGGCCGGTCGTAGGCGCCGAGGGTGACCTGCTGGCCTTCCGACACCTTGGCCAGCGCCTGTTGCCAAGCCGGCTTGACGCTGAAGCGCTGGGCGCTCTGGCCGGCCTGGTCCAGTGCCTCACGCAGCGCGCGGGTGACCTGCGCGACATAGGCCGGGCTGCGCTGGCGGCCTTCGACCTTGATCGCGGCGACGCCGGCGTCCAGCAGCTGCGGCAGCATCGCCAGCACATTGAGGCTGGATGGCTGTTCCAGCACGTAATCGGTATGGCCTTCCACCTCGAAGCGGCCCTTGCACAGCGTCGGGTAGCCGGCGGTTTCGCTGGCGCCGTAACGGTCGATCAGGATGTGGTTGAGGCGGGCGTCCATGCCCTGGCCGTTGTCCTCCCAGCGCACGAAGCGCGCCGGCGAACAGACGCCGTGGCTGTTCGGCGATTCGCCGGTGGCGTAGCTGGACAGCAGGCAGCGGCCTTCCACCATCACGCACAGGCTGCCGAAGCCGAACACCTCGATCTCGACGCTGGTATTGGCGATCACGTGGCGCACCTGGTCCAGCGTCAGCACCCGCGGCAACACCGCGCGCTGCACGCCGAACAGCGATTGCGCCAGATTGATGGCTTCGTAGTTGGTGGCCGAGCCCTGTACCGACAGGTGCAGGCGCAGCGCCGGGTAGCGTTCGTGCGCGTAGGCAAGCAGGCCCAGGTCGGCGAGGATCACCGCGTCGACGCCCAGCGCGGCGGCCTCGTCGATGGCGGCGCGCCAGCGCAGGCTGTCGCCGCCACGGGCGTAGGTGTTGATGGCCATCAGCACCTTGCGCTTGCGGTCGCGGGCGTAGCGGATGCCCTCGCTGGCACTGCGGTGGTCGAAGTTCAGGCCGGCAAAGTTGCGGGCGTTGGTGTCGTTCTTGAGGCCGAGATAGACCGCGTCCGCGCCATTGTCGATGGCGGCCTTCAGCGCGGGCAGGCTGCCCGCCGGGCAGATCAGTTCGGGAAGACGTTGCATGCTGTGTTTCCGTCAGTCGGGACCGGCGCACAGTAGCAAGCGGCAAGGCGGGCAGCCTTGTCCTGGGTCAAGGGCGACCATCCGGCGGAAGCGGTCACCACCAATGGCGTAGTCAAGGTTGGCCGCAAAAAAAACAGGGCCACCGAAGTGGCCCTGGCTTCTGTGCCGAACGAGGCTCAGCCGAAGTGGCAGACGTAGTGCACGGTATCGCTGACCTCGATCTGGAACGAGCTTTCGCCCGGCACCTTGAACGAATCACCGGCCTTGTAGCTGCTGGCGCTGGTTTCGCCGGCAAGGGTGACCTTGCATTCGCCGGCCAGGATTTCCATGATTTCCGGGGCGCCGGTGCTGAACAGCAGCTTGGCCGGCAGGATCACGCCGACGGACTTGCGGCTGCCGTCCGGCATGATGATGCCGTGGCTGACGCACTTGCCGTCAAAATAAACATTGGCTTCTTTTACAACGCTGACGTTGTCGAACTGACTCATGGTTTCTCCGATTCCTTTGTCTGCAGCACGGGTGAATCCCGCTGTTTTGCGCTCTGGCATCATGCCCGCTGCCGCGGTGCAACGTCAATAAGCTTGCCGCATCGTGGCGGCGGTCGAAATGCAAAAAAGCTTGGCCGCAATATGGCGGCCACGCTTGCTCTGCGCTGCGGACGGGTCCGGCTCAATCCAGCGGAATCTGCAGCCCGGCCTGGCTGGCCGGCGCGCGCAGGTCCATCAGCACCAGCTTGCCCTTCTCGCTGGCGTATTTCACGGTGTCGAGGCGGTTGGTTTCCAGTAGCAGGTACATGATGTCGTTCTCGCTGATGCCGCTGCCCTTGGCCTGGGCGATGGCCTCGGTCAGGCTGGCGGCCAGCACCGTGCGGGCGCGGGCCAGGCCCTCGGCGCGCAGCTGCTGCGATTCGGCCTCGGCGCGGGCTTCGCCGACGATCAGGATGCGCTTGGCTTCCGCCTCCTGCACCGCCGCCTCGCGCTTACGCTCGGAGGCGATCACGCTGTTGAACGCGTGCTGCACCTCTTCCGACACCGTTGGCTGGTCGATCAGCACGCTGACAATCTCGTAACCGTAGGTGCCCATGCGCTCGGCGAGGCTGGCCTGCATCTGTTGCGCCAGCTCGTCGCGATCCTCGTACATGTTCATCAGCGTCATCGCCGCGGTGGACGAGCGCAGGGTGTTGAGCACCCAGGTCTTGACCTGCTCCTGCGGTGACGCCAGCTGGTAGTAGGCATCGGCGGCGCGTTCCGGAATCACCCGCACCATGATCGCCACCGGCAGGGTGACGAACATGTTGTCGCGGGTCTTGACCTCGACCTGCGCCGACAGCTCCTGCACGCGCAGGTCCATGAGGCAGGCGATACGTTGCACTCCGGGGATGATCCAGTTCAGGCCCGGGGTGAGCACACGCGAGAACTTGCCGAAGGTCTCGACGATGGCCAGCGTCTGCTGGTCGATGACGCGCAGGCCGGCGATGACGATGAGGGCGACGAGGCCGAACAGGATAAGGATGGCCATGGGGGCTCCTGATGCTAGGGGAAAGCCGCAGTATGCCAGCATGTGATGACAAAGAGCTAACGGGGCACCGTTGCGGCCAACCTTGCGCCAGGGTTGGCCGCAACGCTCAGTACTGCGTCGGCAGGAACAGGCTGCCCTGCAGCAGCGGTCGCGCGGTGCGCGTCATCACCACTTCGTCGATGTGCCAGCCGGCCGGCGTGGACGACAGCCGCGCCTCCAGCTGCTGCTGGCCGCTGGCGTGGGCAAAGCGCAGCGCCTCGCCGCGCACCACGCCGCCGCAGGCTTCGGCCACCAGCGTGCCGTCGATCGCGGCCGCCGCCGCCAGTGCGATGGCACCGGTGCCGGTGTAGGCGTGGTGCAGCCGGCCCATGGACAGGATGCGCGCGGTCAGCGCCACGCCGGGCGCCGTGTTGGGCGACACAAAGCTCACCTTCGGCGTTGCCGGCCGCTCGCGGCTGGCGGTGTCGATGTCGGCAGCAAGGCCCATCGCCACCGCGCCGGCGGCGCGTGCCCATTCCAGCCGCCGGTTGACCGCGGCATCGGCGATGTCGCCGCGCTCGTCACCGGCGAGGCCAACATCGGCGGCGCGCACGAACACGGTCGGGTTGCCGGCGTCGATCAGCGTGGCGGTGAGGCGGCTGCCATCCGGCAGGCTCAGGCTGTCGCAGACGCGGCCGGTGGGGAACAGCCGGCCGCTGGCACCGCCGGCGGGATCGAGAAAGCGCAGCGTCAGCGGCGCGCCGGGAAAGGCGACGCCGTCGATGCGGTAGTCGCCTTCCCACACCGGCCGGCCGTCGCGCATGCTCAGCTCGGCGATGATGGTCTTGCCGATATTGGCCTGCCAGATGCGCACGCTGACGGCGCCGTCGCGCGGCGCGTGCGCCACCATGCCTTGCAGTAGCGCGAACAGCGGCACCGCCGCGCTGAGGTTGCCGCAGTTGCCGGACCAGTCGATCAGCGGCTCGGCGATCGACACGTGGCCGAACAGGTAGTCGATATCGTGGTCGTCACGCTGCGACGGCCGCAGTAGCACTACCTTGCTGGTGGTGGAGATGCCGGTGCCGAGGCCGTCGATCTGCTTGCCGTAGGGGTCGGGGCTGCCCAGCACGCGCAGCAGCAGCGCATCGCGCGCCGCGCCGGCCGGCGGCAGATCGTCGTGGCGGAAAAACAGACCCTTGCTGGTGCCGCCGCGCAGCAGCGTGACGTCGAGCGTGCTCACGGCTGGCTTTCGGCGGGGAACAGATGGCGCCGGCAGGCGGCGATGGCGGCGACGCGGGCGCGGTCCACCGCCTGCGGGATGTCGCGCTTGTCGGCGCAGTCGCGGGCGACGGTGCCGGCATCGACCGACTGCGCCGCGGCCAGCAGCTGGCGCAGCCACTCGGCCTGCGGATAGTCGCAGGTCTCGAAGTGCAGCCGGCCGCGGGCGTCGGCGAGGCACACGTCCAGCAGTTGCAGGAAGCGCTCCGGCCGTCGCAGCGCGTCGCAGTCGCGCAGCAGGCGCAGCACGGTGTCGGCGCGCAGTTCGGCGGCGCGGTGGATCTTGGTGTGATAGAGGGTGGCCAGCCGTGCCAGGTCGCGGCAGTCGCTGGGTACCCGCAGCCGCTCGCACAACGCCAGCAGCGGCGCCTCGCCGCGCGCCTCGTGGCCGAGGTGGCGCGGCAGGATGTCCGCCGGCGTGCGCGCCTTGCCCAGATCGTGCATCAGCGCGGCAAAGCGCACGCTCAAAGGTTGGCCGCAGGCGGCGGTGTAGTCCAGCACCCGCATGACGTGGTCGCCGCAGTCGATTTCCGGGTGGTAGTCGGCGCGTTGCGGCACGCCGAACAGCGCGTCCAGCTCCGGTAGCAGCCGTGCCAGCGCGCCGCAGTCGCGCAGCACCTGCAGCATGCGCGACGGTCTGGCCGTCATCAGCCCCTTGGCCAGCTCCTGCCATACCCGCTCCGCCACCAGCGCGTCGGCCTCGCCGGCGGCCACCATGTCACGCATCAGCTGCATGGTCTCCTCGGCGACGGCAAAGTCGAAGCGCGCGGCAAAGCGCGCCAGGCGCAGGATGCGCACCGGGTCTTCGGCGAAGGCCGGGCTGACGTGGCGCAGCAGCCGCGCCTGCAGGTCGGCCTGGCCGCCATAGGGGTCGGTCAGCGCGCCGTGTTCGTCCTCGGCGATGGCGTTGATGGTGAGGTCGCGGCGGATCAGGTCTTCTTCCAGCGTCACCTCCGGCGAGGTGTGGAACACGAAGCCGTGGTAGCCGCGTCCGCTCTTGCGCTCGGTACGCGCCAGCGCGTATTCCTCCTGCGTTTGCGGGTGCAGGAACACTGGGAAATCCTTGCCCACCGGGCGGAAACCGCGCGCCTGCATCATCTCCGGCGTGGCGCCGACCACCACCCAGTCACGGTCGGCCACCGGTAGCCCCAGCAGGCGGTCGCGCACGGCACCGCCAACGATGTAGCACTTCATCGGCGGGCGGCCTGTTTGCGGTAGCGGTCGAGCTGGCGGTTGAATTCCTGTTCGCCGAGGTAGAGCGGCGCCACCGCCTCCAGTGCCGTCGGGCTGAAACCGAGCAGGGCCGGGAACGGCTGCTGGCTGACGTTATCGACCCGCAGCGAGCGCACATTGTCGCGGCTCAGCGGCGGCTTGCCGGGTAGCAGCTCCATCAGCGTCGCCTGCAGCATGGCGAGGCCTTCCGGCAGCGCGATCAGCGTGCGCGGATGGCCGGCAAGGTTGGCCGCATATGCCACCAGCTGGCGCAGGGTGTAGGTCTTGGGACCGGTCAGCTCCAGCGTCTGGCCGATGCTGGCGTCCTGCTCCAGGCAGACGCGCACCGCGCGGGCGACGTCCTCGACCCATACCGGCGCGAAGCGGGTGTCGGCGCCGGCCAGCGGGATGAACGGCGCGACGGCGGCCAGACTGGCAAACAGGGTCAGGAAGCTGTCGCCGGCGCCGAAAATCACCGACGGGCGCAGGATGGTGACGTCCAGCCCGCTGTCGCGCAGCAGACGCTCGGCCTTGCCCTTGGTCTGCTGGTAGTCGCTGGGCGCGCTTTCGCCGGCACCCAGTGCGCTGATGTGGACGATGCGCCGGATGCCCTGGCTCTTGCAGGCGGCGATGATCTTGCCGGTCAGCTGCACGTGCGCCTTCTCGAAGTCGTTACGCGAGCCGTGCAGGATGCCGACCATGCTGATCACCGCGTCGTGGCCGGCGAGGAACTGTTCCAGCTGGCCGGCGTCATGGACATTGGTTTCGACCAGATCCGCGCTCGGCAGGTGCAGCAGCAGGCCCTTGTGCCGCTCGCGGCGGCGGGTGGCGATGCTCAGTTGCGCACCGTAGCGGGTCAGCTCTTCGGCGATGTAGCTGCCGACGAAGCCGGCGCCGCCGATCACGGCGATTCTGTTGAATTGGTGCATGTTATCTCCCTGTCGGAACGCCGGTCAGCGTGCCGGGATGGTACCCAGTCGCGATTTCAGCGTGTTGCCGGGCTGGCGGAACGCGCCGGCGTAATAGACCGCATTGGCCATCACCTTCTGAACATAGTCGCGGGTTTCGGTAAACGGAATGGTTTCCGCGTAAATGGCGCCTTCCAGCGGCATCGCCGCCTGCCAGCCGCGGGCGCGGCCGGGGCCGGCGTTATAGGCGGCGGTGGCCAGTACCGGGTGGCTGGACAGGTTGTCCAGCACATGGCGCAGGTACCAGGTGCCGAGGCGGATATTGGTGTCGACATCATTGACCTGGTAGCTCGGCAGGCCCATCTTGCCGGCCACCCATTTCGCGGTCGCCGGCATCAGCTGCATCAGGCCGCTGGCGCCGACGCCGGAGCGGGCGACGTTGAGGAAGCGGCTTTCCTGGCGGATCAGGCCGTAGACCCAGGCTTCGTCAATTTCCAGCTGGCTGGCGTAGCGGCGGGTGGTGTCGCGGTACGGGGTCAGGAAGCGCAGGCTGAAGTCATGGGTGCGCACGGTGCGCTCGGCAGCGTAGATCGCCATGTCGTAGAGGTTGCGCTCCAGCGCGATCTCGGCGGCGGCCAGCAGCTGCTCGTCGTTGCGGCCGCGCAGCGCCCAGCGCCACACACGGCGGCCGTCTTCGCGCCATTCCGGCTTGTTGTTGCGCAGTGACAGCTCGAACAGTGCCAGCGCGTGCTGGATGTCGGGGTCGGCCAGCAGCTGGCGCTGCAGTGTCAGCGGGGTCGGGCTGCGGCTGAGCGGGGCTTCCAGCGTGGTGCCCAGTTCTTCCTTGGCCAGCAGGCCGTAGTAGTTGTGCTCGAAGCTGATCTTGATCAAGAGCGGCGTGGCCTCGTTGCCGCGGCCCAGCGCCTGCAGGCTGCGTGCGCGCCAGTACTGCCAGGCGCCCTTGCCGGCCAGCGCTTCCGGCAGGCGGCGGCTCAGCTGTTCCAGCCGGCCCCAGTCCTGCTGGCGCAGCGCGGCGCGCAGCCACCATTCCCATTGCTCGTCGGTCAGCTGCTGCGGGTCGGCGCGCTCGAAGGCATCCAGCGCCTGCGGCATGTTCAGCCGCTGCGCGCTGCGCAGTGCCAGCTGGCCGTAGAGGAAGCCGCTTTGCGCCTTGCTGAACATCGCCTCGCTGGCGGCGGCCCGCTCCAGCGCCGCTACCGGGTTGTTCTTGCCGAGGGTCAGCAGTTGCTGCACCAGCTGTTCGGCGCCGCCTGCCGTGAAGAAGCGCTCGCCAAGGTTGGCCGCAGCCGCCAGCCGCCGCGCCACGGTCAGATAATTGCCGGCCAGCAGCAGGCGCATGCGCGCCTCGGTCTGCGCCGGGGTCAGGACGCCGCGGGCGGCCTGTTCTTCCACCAGTCGCGCGCAGCCGTCGGACAGTCGCACGTTCTGCCACAGGTCCGGCGCGCTGGCCACGGTCTGGCGGCGGTTGAGGGTGGCCACGTCGAGCCAGCAGCTGCTGTCGGCGTCGCGCGCCTCGCCGGACAGCGCCGGCGCCACGCGCAGGATGCCGTCCCAGTCGCCGCGCTTGCCCAGCGACTGCACCCAGTCGTTGAGCAGCCGCTCGCGCAGGAAGGCGTTGCCGCCGTTGCTGATGAAGGCGCGGCTCGGGTTGTCGTCGCCGTTGTCGAGTGCCAGTCGCGCCTGCCAGTAGCCCGGCCACGCGGCGAGCGGATCGCGGTCGCCGCTGCCATTGCCGAGGCTGGCCAGCTGCGCGCTGTCGTTGTTGCGGAAGGCTTCGCGCGCGGTCAGCAGCGTGCTGTCGCTGATGGCGTGGGCAAAGCAGGGCAGCAGGGCGAAAGCCAGCAGGGATAAGGAATGTCGCATGGTCATTTTCGCCAGAAAGTAGGGGTAAACAAAATCAGGACGCTAAACACCTCGAGGCGGCCCACCAGCATGGCCAGCGTGCACACCCAGGTTTGGAAATCGCTGAGACCGGCGTAGTTCCCGGTCGGGCCGATCTGTCCCAGCCCGGGGCCGATGTTGTTGATGCAGGCCAGGCTGGCGGTAAAGGCGGTGATGAAATCCAGCCCGCTGCCGATCAGCACGAAGGTAAACACCACCACGCTCATGAAGTAGACAAAGATGAAACCGAGCACCGAAAAGGCGACCGCTTCCGGAATCACGCGGTTGCCGATCTTTAGCGGCAGTACCGCTTTCGGGTGCAGCAGGGTGCTCATCTCGCGGTAGCCCTGCCGCGTCAGGATCAGGGTGCGGATCATCTTGATGCCGCCGCCGGTGGAACCGGAGCTGACGGTGAGGCAGGACAGGAACAGCATCCATAGTGGCACGAATATCGGCCACTGTGCGTAGTCGGTGCTGGCGTAGCCGGTATCGGTGGCCACCGAGATCAGGTTGAACGACACGTAGCGCAGCGCGGTGGTGAAGGTGTAGATCTGCTGCCACCACAGGTACAGACTCATCGCCAGGATGCTGCCCAGCAGCAACAGCACCACGTAGCGCGCCTCGATGTCGTGCCAGTAGCTTTTCAGGCTGCGGCGCTGCCAGCTGAGAAAGTGGGTGGCGAAGTTCATCGCCGCCAGGATCATGAACACGCACAGCACCGCCTCGATCTGCCAGGAGTCGAAGTGGCTGATGCTGCTGTCCTTGGTGGAGAAGCCGCCCAGCGCCACCGCGGTAAAGGCGTGGCACAGCGCGTCCAGCGGCGCCATGCCGGCCAGCAGCAGGCAGGCGTAGCAGGCGAGGGTCAGCGCCGAGTACACGTACCACAGGTTCTTCGCGGTCTGGCCGATGCGTGGCGCCAGCTTGTTGTCCTTCATCGGGCCGGGGGTTTCCGCCTTGTACAGCTGCATGCCGCCGATGCCCAGCAGCGGCAGCACCGCCACCGCCAGCACGATGATGCCCATGCCGCCGAGCCAGGTCAGGAAGTGGCGCCAGAAGTTGATCGACGGCGGCAGCCGGTCCAGCCCCTGCATGGTGGTGGCGCCGGTGGTGGTCAGTGCCGACATCGACTCGAAAAAGGCATTGGTCACCGTCATGCCCGGCAGGTAGAACAGCATCGGCAGGCAGGCGGTGACGGCAAAGGTGATCCACAGCAGCGTCACCAGGATGAAGCCGTCCTTCGGCTTCAGCTCGCGCTCGAAGCGGGCGGTGGCGATCCACAGCAGGAAACCGGCGATGCCGCTGGCGGCCGCGGCGCGAACAAAGTAGGGCAGCGTGCCGTCGTCGTAATACCAGGACACCAGCGCCGGGAAGGCGAACGTGCCGGAAAACAGCATGATCAGCTTGGCCAGCACGTGGATGACGGGCAGGATTTTCAGCATGGTGACGCCATTTCGTACAGCTCCAGCGGCAGGCCGTCCGGATCGGCGATAAAGGTAAAGCGGCGGCCGGTGTATTCGTCGGTGCGCACCGTTTCGCTGGCCACGTTGGCCGCAGCCAGCGTGGCGATGACGTGGTCGAGATCGGCTACGCGGAAGGCGAGGTGGCGCAGGCCGCAGGCCTCCGGATGGCTGGGGCGCGGCGGCGGCGACGGGAAGCTGAACAACTCCAGCTGGCTGCCGTCGGGCAGCGCCAGGTTGAGCTTCCACGATTCGCGCTCGGCGCGGTAGTGCTCGCTGACGATGGGCAGGCGCAGGATGTCGTGGTAGAAGGCGCGGCTCTGCGCGTAGTCGCGGCAGATCAGCGCCACATGGTGGATGCCTTGCAGCAGCATGTCAGAAGAACCCCATCTTGACCTGCACCAGCTTCTCGATCTGGCGCAGCTGGCGGCGGCGCGACACGAAGATGATCAGGTGATCCTCGCTGCACAGCACCAGGTCGTGGTGCGCCATCAGTACCTGCTGGCCGCGGATCACCGCGCTGAGGGTGCAGCCGGTTGGCATGTTGATGTCTTCCACCTTGCGGCCAACCAGGCGCGAGGTGCGTTCGTCACCATGAATGATGACTTCGATGGCCTCGGCGGCGCCACGGCGCAAGGGGTGCACCGCCACCACATCGCCGCGGCGCAGGTGCGCCAGTACCGAGCCGATGGTGGACAGGTGCGGCGAGATCACCACGTCGATGCGGTTGCCTTCCAGCAGGTCGACATAGCTGGAGCGGTTGACCAGCGCGATGACGCGGTGGGCGCCCATGCGCTTGGCCAGCAGCGTGGACATCACGTTGTCCTCGTCGTCGTTGGTCAGTGCGCAGAACACGTCCATCTCGTCGATGTTTTCGTCTTCCAGCAGCGCCTCGTCGGTGGCCTCGCCGTGCAGCACCAGTGCCTTGTCCAGGTTTTCCGACAGCCACGTCGCGCGCTCGCCGCGCGCCTCGATCAGCTTGACCTCGTAGTCGTCCTGCAGCAGCCGCGCCAGGCGGTAGCCGATGTTGCCGCCGCCGGCGATCATCACCCGGCGCACCGGTTTCTCGCTGCTGCGCAGCTCGCCGAGCATGGTCGGCACGTCGGCCTTGGCGGCGATGAAGAACACCTCGTCGCCGGGGGCGATCACGGTGTTGCCGTCCGGCACGATCAGCTTGTCATTGCGGTAGATGGCGCAGATGCGCGAGTCGCTGTCCGGCATGTCGTCGCGGATCTGCTTCAGCGGGCGGCCCACCAGCTTGCCGTCGCTGCCGGCACGGGCCACCACCAGCTGGGCGATGCCGTGGCCGAAGTCCAGCACCTGCAGCGCGCGCGGGTAGGACAGCAGCTGGTACAGGTTGTTGGTGACGATCTGCTCCGGGCAAATGGCGTGATCGACCGAGAACTGCTTCAGCACCGCGTGGCGGCCCTCCACGTAATCGCTGGCGCGGATGCGCGCGATGCAGGTGGGGATGTTGAACTGGGTGCGGGCCAGCGCACAGGCCAGCAGGTTGGTGTCGTCGTTGCGGGTCAGCGCCAGCAGCAGCTCGGCGTCTTCGGCGCCGGCATTGAGCAGCACCGACGGATGGGCGGCGTTGCCGAGCACGGTGCGGATGTCGAGGCGGTTCTGCAGCAGCTTGAGCAGGTTGGCGTCCTGGTCGACCACGGTGACGTCGTTGCCTTCGTTGGTCAGGCTTTCTGCCACGCTGGCGCCAACTTGTCCTCCTCCCAGAATCAGGATTCTCATCCGTGTCGTGTCCTTGCTGGCCGCGCTGGCGGCGTTACTCGTATTGATTGGCTATGACGGGCAACGCCATTGGCATTGCTGCGTAAGGCCGGCCATTTTAGCGGCTGCCCGTCGCCTTGTGCCGCGGCAGGGCGATTGAAAAACATAATCGCCAATTTGGCGACAATTAATTGGCCGGATGATGGGCCGCTGCGCACAATGGCGGCAAGCCGATGGTCGCCGTGACGCGGTGGCGATCGGGGGTTGTGACCGTGCCGGCTGCGTGCCCTGCAACGGTGCGGTTTTCGAGGGGGAGCTTGCTCCCCCGTTTTTTTGCCGCGCCGCGCGGCGGCAGGGCAGAAAAGCACGACGCCACGTCGAAGCCTCGACGTGGCGTCAGGATGAGACGGCGCTCAGCGTGCGGCTGGCGGGGTATCGTCGTCGCTGGTGTCGTCGTCGTCCATCAGGATGCGGTGCGCCGGACCTTCCAGATCGTCAAACTGGCCGGAGCGAGTCGACCACCAGAACAGCACGCCGATGAAGAACACCAGCACGATGCTCATCGGTATCAGCAAATACAGGCTTTCCATCATTTATCCCGTTTGATCAGGCGCAGGGCGTTGCCCACCACCAGTAAGGAACTGAGCGCCATGCCGAGGCTGGCCAGCCACGGCGTGATCCAGCCGGCGATGGCCAGCGGCAGCGCCAGCAGATTATACAGTGCCGCCCACCACAGGTTCTGGCGGATGATGTGCATGGTGCGCTGCGCCAGTGCCAGCGTCGCCGGCAGCCGCCCCAGCTCGTCGTGGATCAGGATCAGGTCGCCGCTGGCACGGGCGACATCGGTGCCGCCGCCCATCGCCAGCGATACGTCGGCGCGCGCCAGCACCGGCGCGTCGTTGACGCCGTCGCCGATCATCAGCACGCGGCGGCCCTGTTGCTGCAACCGGCTGACGTAGTCCAGCTTGTCTTCCGGCGTGGCCGCGGCGCGCGCGTGATTCAGGCCAAGGTTGGCCGCAAGGTGTTCGACCGCGGGCGCGGCGTCGCCGGATAGCAGGTGCAGGGTCAGGCCGCGGCGCTGCAGCTGCTGCACCACGGCGGCGGCCTCGGCGCGCGGCTGGTCGCCGATGGCGAACAGCGCAACGATCTCGTCGTCGTGGCCCAGCGCGATGCAGGTCGCCGCCGCCGGCCAGTCGGCCGGGATGGTTGGTGAACGACTGCTGATGAATTCCGGCCGCCCCAGACGCCAGGCGGTGTCCTGCAGGCGGGCGCTGATGCCCTGGCCGGGAGTGTTGACCACGTCACCGAGCGCCGGCAGTGGCGCCTCATTGGCGGCCAGCAGTGCCCGCGCGATCGGGTGCTCGGAGCCGGATTCCATCGCCGCCGCCAGTGCCAGCGCCGCGCTGTTGTCGAGCGCGCCGAAGGTCTGCATTTGCAATAGCTGCATGCGGCCGTGGGTGAGGGTGCCGGTCTTGTCGAACACCACGTCGGTGATCTTGCTCAGCGTTTCCAGCGCATGGCCGCGCGCGGTGAGCACGCCCAGCTGCGCCAGGTGGCCGGTGGCGGCGGTGAGTGCCGCCGGCGTTGCCAGCGATAGCGCGCAGGGGCAGGAGATCACCAGCACCGCGACGGTGATCCACAGCGCGCGTGCCGGTTCGTACCAGTACCAGCCGGCAAAGGTGGCCAGCGCCACCAGCAGCAGCGCGGCGACAAACACGCTGGCGAAACGGTCGGCCAGCAGCGCCAGCCGAGGTTTTTCCGTCAGTGCCTGGTCCAGCAGCCGCACGATGCCGGCCAGGCGGGTGCCCTGGCCGATGCGGTTGACCTCGATCACCAGCGGGCTGGCGCTGTTGACGCTGCCGGCGACCACTTCCTCGCCGCTGCGGCGCGCGACCGGCAGGCTCTCGCCGCTGAGCAGCGATTCGTCGATGCTGGACTGGCCGTCGCGGATGATGCCGTCGGCGGGGATGGTTTCGCCGGGCTTGACCAGCAGCAGGTCGCCCAGCGCAAGGTTGGCCGCAGCCACCTCGCTGCTGTCGCGCGAGGCCGGCCAGTTGTCGAGGCGGTGGGCGAACGCCGGCAGTAGTTTGACCAGCCGTTCGGTGGCCTCGCCGGTCTTGCGTCGCGCCATGCCTTCCAGGTAGCGCCCGCCCAGCAGCAGGAACACGAACATCGATACCGAGTCGAAGTAGATACCGTGTTCGATGCGGTTGATCAGCGCCCAGAAGCTGGCGAAAAAGGCGGTGAGAATGCCGATGGTGACCGGGGTGTCCATGCCGGCGCGGCGTGTTTTCAGGTCGCGCCAGGTGGCGCGGTAGAACGGAATGGCGGAGTAGATCACCACCGGCACGGTCAGCACAAAGCTGGCCCAGTGCAGCAGCCACAGGTATTGCGCCTCGATCTCGCCGTCCGGCGCCATGTACACCGGCACCGCGTACATCATCACCTGCATCATCGACAGCCCGGCGACCCACAGCCGGTTCAGAGCCTGCTTGCGCTCCTTCTGGTGCAGTGCCTCCTGGCGCGAGGCGTCGTAGGGGTGGGCGCGGTAGCCGATGGCGGCGATGGCCTCCAGGATGGCGGACAGCTGCAGCCGGTCGTTGTCCCAGCGTACGCGGGCGCGGTGGGTGGCGTAGTTGATGTCCACCGTCAGTACGCCGGGCAGGCGGCGCAGTTGCTGCTCGTTGAGCCAGACACAGGCAGCGCAGGTAATGCCTTCCAGCATTAGCGCCGCTTCGCGGACCTGTTCGCTTTCGAGGTGGACAAAGCTTTTCTGCAGTTCGTCGTTATCGTACAGCTGCATCTGTTGCAGCAGCTCGGCCGGCAGCGCCTCGGCCTGGCGGCCGCCTTCGGTGCGGTGCTGGTAGTAGTCGTCCAGTCCGGCGTCGATGATGGTCTGCGCCACTGCCTGGCAGCCGGCGCAGCAGGTGTGCTGCTGGAGTTGACGGTAACGGACGGGGTAGTCGGCATCGGCGGGGACGGGAAGCCCGCAGTGGAAACAGGGTGCGCTCATGGCGTGCTATTGTAATGCAAGTGCACATGCTTAGCTTGCGGAGGGTCAATGATGTCTATGCAGGCCGTGATTCAACAGGCCCCAGGCGGGGTGGAAACGCTGGAACTGGCGTTGATCGAAAAACCGCAGCCGCAGCCGGGCCAGCTGCGGGTCAGGGTGTTGGCCGCCGGGGTGAACCGCGCGGATCTGGTGCAGCGCGAAGGGCATTACCCGCCGCCGCCGGGCGCGTCGCCGCTGCTGGGGCTGGAGGTGGCCGGCATTGTCGATGCCGTCAACGGCCCGTCGCGTTTTCAGCAGGGCGATGCCGTGTTCGGGTTGGTGGCGGGCGGCGGTTATGCCGAGTACGCGCTGCTGGACAGCGCGGTGGCGATTCCGAAGCCGGACTGGCTGAGCTGGGTCGAGGCCGCCAGCCTGCCGGAGGCGTGGATGACGGCGTGGCTGAACCTGGTCGAGCTGGCCGAGCTGCAGGAGGGCGAGCGCGCGCTGATACACGCCGGTGCCAGCGGTGTCGGTGCGGCGGCGATCCAGCTGGCCGGTTTGCTCGGCGCCGAGGTGGTGGCCAGCGCCGGCAGCGAGGAGAAGCGCTGTTACTGCCAGTCGCTGGGCGCGATGCTGACCATCGACAGCCGTCAGCCGGGCTTTGCGGCCAACCTCAAGGCCGCGGGCGGTGTCGACGTGATCCTCGATCCGGTGGGCGCGGCGCTGTTTGCCGACAATCTGGCCAGCCTGCGCGCCGACGGCCGGCTGCTGCTGATCGGGGTGATGGGCGGCAGCAAGGGCGAGATCAATCTGGCGCAGCTACTAATGAAGCGCTTGCGGGTACAAGGCTCGACCTTGCGCACCCAGCCGCTGGCGCGGCGCGCGCAGCTGGCGCAGGCGCTGGAAACGCAGGTGCTGCCGGCGCTACAGTCCGGTCGCGCCTGCGTGACGCTGGACAGCAGCTATCCGCTGGCGGCGGTGGCCGAGGCGCACCAGTATCTGGCCGACAACCGCAACCTCGGCAAGGTGGTGCTGACGCTGTTCCCTGTCACGGCGGCGTAATCTGGCGCCTCTATGATGCAGTGCATCAGCAAACGGTGTTCACTTTCTGCTGAATGGATAGGGGTGGGGGCAATCTTTGGACGGATTGCCCCGTTTTTTTTTGCTTGGAACGTGTTCACGATCTCGCGAGCTAGAGCGAGACAAGGCGAAAACGGCTGAGGAAGCGGAGTTGACATGGGGTCAATGAGCATTCCGAAGGCGTACTCACCGTGTAACGTTTCACGAAGCGCAGCAGGTCGTGAACAGGTTCTCAGTCCTGCGCCGGTGCCAGCGCCTCGATCAGCGCCACTTCCTGGGTGTAGCTCAGCTGTTGCAACTGGCGCAGCAGTGCGGCGCCATCGACGCCGTGCTTGCGGTCCAGTTCGTCCTGCAGCAAGCGGTTTTCCACCGCCAGCCACAGGCCGCGGCAGGATTCGGCGGATTCGAAGGTCACGCCGCGCAACACCTCGGCAATCAGCAGCAGTTCCTCGTCGCTGAACTGGCGCGACAGCAGTGCCTGCTCGCGGCGGACGATCTCGGCGTAGCGCTCGCACATCTGCTGGATGCGGGCGTCCAGCGGTGGTTCGGCCGCGTGCTGCTCCAGTGCTTCGGCGTTGAACCAGGCGGCGGCGTCGAGGGTGACGGCTTCGGCGGCTTCCTGCCAGCTGTCGCGCAGCGCGGCGGCAAAGCGGGCATCGTCGGCAAAGCTCAGCTCCGGCCAGTCCATCAGCGGCGGCTGTTCGTGTTGCAGCAGGGCGTCGTTGGTCAGCAGTTCGCCATCCTCGCTGCAGCGGACTTCGGCGCGCCAGCTGCCGGCTTCGCCGGTGGCGAGGTTGTCGACCAGCACTTCCAGGTAGGGCAGCGCCAGCGCCTGACCCTCGTCGGCGGTGACCAGACGGATGGCAATGTCGAACAGGACGCGTTTTTCCAGGCGCAGCAGCTGCAGCCCCTGGTCGTGGCGCAACAGACTGTAGTGGTCGCCGTGGTCGTAGACGGCGATGTCGTGCGGGTTGCGAGCGGCGCGATGCAGCGTGGCGCCCAGTTCCGGGGCCAGCTGGTTGATGTCCAGCGTCTCGCTCGCAAAACGCTGCTGCTTGCCGGCATGAGTGTGCCAAAGCGCATTCCAGTCGTACATTGTGTTGTTCTCCTGATGAAACGCCGCCAGTGTACCGAAATAAAGCCACCCCAGGCGGTGAACTGCAACCCTGTTTGTGCTATTATTCGCGCGACTTTTTAAAACTACGTATCCCCATGACCCGACAAATTCGTAACATCGCCATTATCGCCCACGTTGACCACGGCAAGACCACGCTGGTTGACCAGCTGCTGCGTCAATCCGGTACTTTCCGTGAAAACCAGCAAGTTGACGAACGTGTAATGGACTCCAACGATCTTGAAAAAGAGCGTGGCATTACCATTCTGTCCAAAAACACCGCCGTCGAGTACGAAGGTGTGCACATCAACATCGTTGACACCCCTGGTCACGCCGACTTCGGTGGTGAAGTAGAGCGCGTTCTGGGCATGGTGGATGGCGTACTGCTGCTGGTGGATGCCGTTGAAGGCCCGATGCCGCAAACCCGTTTCGTGACCAAGAAGGCACTGGCCCTGGGCCTGCGTCCTATCGTGGTGATCAACAAGGTAGACCGTCCGGGCGCACGTCCGGACTGGGTGGTAGACCAGACTTTCGACCTGTTCGACAAACTGGGCGCCAACGACGAACAGATGGACTTCCCGGTGATCTACGCTTCCGGCCTGAACGGCTTTGCCAAGCTGGAGCTGGAAGAAGAGTCCGACAACATGCGTCCGCTGTTCGAGACCGTGCTCAAGCACGTACCGACGCCGGCCGGTGATGCCGACGCCCCGCTGCAGTTCCAGATTTCCGCGCTGGACTACTCGACCTACACCGGTCGCATGGGTATCGGCCGCGTGCTGAACGGCCGCATCAAGCCGGGCCAGCAAGTTGTCGTAATGAACCACGAAGACCAGGTTGCCGCCGGTCGTATCAACCAGGTGCTTGGCTATCGTGGCCTGGAACGTGTACCGGTTGAAAGCGCCGAAGCTGGCGACATCATCATCATCTCCGGTATCGAAGACATCGGTATCGGTGTGACCATCTGCGACAAGGAGCAGCCAGTTGGCCTGCCGGTGCTGGGTGTGGACGAACCGACCCTGACCATGGACTTCATGGTTAACTCCTCGCCACTGGCCGGTACCGAAGGCAAGTTCGTGACCTCGCGCCAGATTCGCGACCGTCTGACCAAAGAGCTGCTGACCAACGTGGCACTGCGTGTTGAAGACACCGAAGACTCCGACGTATTCCGCGTATCCGGTCGTGGCGAACTGCACCTGACCATCCTGCTGGAAACCATGCGTCGTGAAGGCTTTGAAATCGCCGTGGCCAAGCCGCGCGTGGTTTACAAGGACATCAACGGCGAGAAGTGCGAGCCATACGAAAACCTGACCATCGACCTGGAAGACAACCACCAGGGCGGCGTGATGGAAGAAATCGGTCGTCGCCGTGGCGAACTGACCAACATGGAATCGGACGGCATGGGTCGTACCCGTCTGGAATACCACATTCCGGCACGTGGCCTGATCGGCTTCCAGTCCGACTTCATGACCATGACCCGCGGCACCGGCCTGATGAGCCACGTGTTTGACGACTACGCACCGGTGAAGCCGGACATGCCAGGCCGTCACAACGGCGTGCTGATCTCGCAGGAAAACGGCGACGCCGTGGCCTACGCACTGTGGAAGCTGGAAGACCGCGGCCGCATGTTCGTGTCGCCAGGCGACAAGCTGTACGAAGGCATGATCATCGGCATTCACAGCCGCGACAACGACCTGGTGGTAAACCCGGTCAAGGGCAAGCAGCTGACCAACGTGCGTGCCTCCGGTACCGACGAAGCCGTGCGCCTGACTACCCCGATCAAGATGACTCTGGAATCGGCTGTGGAATTCATCGACGACGACGAGCTGGTGGAAATCACGCCGAAGTCGATCCGTATTCGCAAGCGTTTCCTGAACGAATCCGATCGTCGCCGCATGAACAAGGCTGCCGCCAACTAAATGGCTGACCGGAACCGGCAACGGTTCCAGCTAAAACCGCCCGACAGGCCAGGCCTGTCGGGCGGTTTTTTATGGTGGCGGGGACAAGGTTGGCCGCAAACGTTGCGGCCAACCTTGTCCTGTTGCGATCTGACTCAGCGGTTGTGGAACACGATGTCGCAGGCGAGACCGGTTTTCTGCAGCGCTTTCTGCGTTGCCAGATTGATGATCAGCGGGTTGCGGACATTGGCGCGCAGCTGCGACAGCGCCGGGTTGGCTTCGTCGCTCGGCAGCTCGCGGTAGATGGTCAGCAGGATGGCGGCGTCTTCCTGGCGGCTCAGTGCCAGCGCCGCGACTTCGTCCTGGCTCAGTTCGATCTCGTAGCGGATGCCGAGTCTCTGCGGGTCGGTCACGCTGAACAGCACGTCGGGATTGTCCAGCGACTGCATCCAGAACACGCTGGGGTTGTTGCTGTCGGCTTCGTGGAACAGCTTGAAGCGGGTGCAGTTCTCGAAGGCGGGCAGGCCGGCCTCGAAGGTGATGATGGTGTTTTCATCGACTTCGACCTGGCCGAGCAGGCTGGAATTGAACAGCATGGTGCGTCTCCTCATGACATCGTGAACCGGCATTATGCAATAGCTGCGGGCGTTGTTGGCTGACAAATGTCAGCCGGCAACGGGTAAAATGCCGCGCCATGACTTCTTCTCTCTATCCTGCCGTTTATCAGGCGCTGTGCAGCAGCGATATCGACGCCAAGCCGCGGCTCGCCAGCCTGTGTCATCAGCAGTGGCTGGCCGGCCGGCTACCGCGCGCGGCGGACGCGCTGCCCTTGCCGCATCCGCTGCCGGCGCCGGGGCGCCCGGCGCGGCCGCAGCTGGTGTCGCCGTTCGAGGTGCCGCGCCAGGGGCTGGGCAGTATCGCCGGCCGCGCAGGCCTGATCCACGCCATCGCCCATATCGAATTCAATGCCATCAATCTGGCTCTGGATGCGGTCTGGCGCTTTCGCGACATGCCGGACGCCTTTGTCGAAGACTGGCTGCGGGTGGCGGCGGAAGAGGCGCGCCACTTTTGCTTGCTGCGCGAGCGACTGCAGCAGCTGGGCTTCGACTACGGCGATTTTGTCGGCCACAACAGCCTGTGGCAGATGGCGGTGGACACCGATCACGACGTGATGGTGCGTATGGCGCTGGTGCCGCGGGTGCTGGAGGCGCGCGGCCTTGACGCGGTGCCGCCGATCCAGAAAAAGCTGGCGGCGCTGGGCGATGCTGCAACTGTGGCGATCCTCGACCAGATCTTCGAGGACGAGATCGGCCACGTGCAGATCGGCAACTACTGGTTCACCACGCTGTGCGACGCGCGCGGCATCGAACCGCTGGCCTGCTTCCGCCAGTTGCTGATCGACTACGAAGTCGATAACCTGCGCGGTGCTTACAATTGGGAGGCGCGCCGGGCGGCGGGCTTCAGTGAATTCGAACTGGCGATGCTGGAAGACTTTGCCGTCACCCGGCGGCGCCTTTCAGCCGGAGCGTAATGCCATGCTGCAACAACTGTTTCGTCACCTGTGCGCACGACGGCCGCTGGCCATCGGCTGCATGATCATCGGCAGCCTGCTGTTCGTGCTGGCTTCTGCGCTGCAACAAGCGGCGGCCGGCAGTGTGCCGCTGCTGCTGCTGTCCATCGTGCTGATGGTGCTGGGCGTGGCTGGCCAGATGCTGGGCCTTCTGGCGCTGATGCGTGGTGGGAAACGCTAAAAATGCTACAAAAAACAGTAACTTGATGTCGCTGTTGTGCGCTGTGGCCGGCTTGACGCTGGGCAGGGCGGCGCGCATAATCGCAGCGCAACAAAAAATTCATCAAAAGGCTCCGTCGCGGGGCCTTTTGCTTTGGCTTGACTCCGGGACAATCAAACATGGATGCACAGGCGTTTCTGCTGCAGCTGGAAAGCAATACCCTGCCAGCGGCCGAGTTCAATCATCGCGCGCACCTGCTGGCGGCGTGGTCGTACCGCCAGTTTTATCCGGCGCGCGAGGCGGCGGCCCGCTGCGCGCGCGCGTTGTCGCGCTACGCGATGGCACAGGGTGCGGCGGAGAAGTACCACCACACGCTGACCATGGCCAGCCTGACGCTGGTCTACGACCGTCTCGACTCCATGCCGGAGTGCCTGGGCAACTGGCAGGATTTTGTTGCGGCCAACCCCGACCTGCTCGATGGCCTGCCGGCGCTGCTGCGGCAGCACTATTCCGAACACAAACTCAACGACGACATCGCGCGCCGGGCTTTTGTCGAGCCCGACCTCGCGCCGTTGCCGATGTCCTGTCTGTTGCACTGAACCACTGAAGAAGCCTCCCCGATGAAAGCTCCCGAGCTGCTACTGCCTGCCGGCACGCTGGACAAGATGCGTGCCGCCTACGATTTTGGTGCCGATGCGGTGTACGCCGGCCAGCCGCGCTACAGCCTGCGTGCGCGCAACAACGACTTCAAACTGGAAGAGCTGCGCATCGGCATCGAAGAAGCGCACGCCCGCGGCAAGAAGCTGTTCGTGGCCAGCAACATCCTGCCGCACAACAGCAAGATCAAGACCTACATGTCGGACATGGAACCGGTGATCGAGATGAAGCCGGACGCGCTGATCATGGCCGACCCCGGCCTGATCATGATGGTGCGCGAACGTTGGCCGCACGTGCCCATCCACCTGTCGGTACAGGCCAACACCACCAACTACATGGGGGTGAAGTTCTGGCAGAAGATGGGCGTGGAGCGCATCATCCTGTCGCGCGAGCTGTCCCTCGACGAAATCGCCGAGATCCGCCAGCAATGCCCGGACATGGAGCTGGAAGTGTTCGTGCACGGCGCGCTGTGCATTGCCTACTCCGGCCGCTGCCTGCTGTCCGGCTACTTCAACCACCGCGACCCGAACCAGGGCACCTGTACCAACGCCTGCCGCTGGGACTACAAGGTGCACGACACCCAGGGTGACGACGCCGGTGACGTGATGAAACCGCAGAGGATCGACTTCGACTTCGGCAAGGCGCTGGAAGAGGCCAACCAGAACTTCTCCGCCTGTGGCGGGCAGGAGCGCCATCCGCTGGCCGACAAGACCTATCTGATAGAGGAAGCCAACCGCCCCGGCGAGATGATGCCGATCATCGAGGACGAGCACGGCACCTACATCATGAACTCCAAGGACCTGCGCGCCGTGGAGCAGGTGGAGAAGCTGGTCAAGATCGGCGTCGATTCGCTGAAGATCGAAGGCCGCACCAAGAGCCTGTACTACGTGGCGCGTACCGCGCAGACCTATCGCCGCGCGATCGACGACGCCGTCGCCGGCCGCCCGTTCGACTACAGCCTGCTGGCCGAGCTGGAAGGCCTGGCCAACCGTGGCTATACCCCGGGCTTCCTGGAGCGCCACCAGACGCAGGAACACCAGAACTACCTGTCCGGCCACTCCATCGCCAAGCAGAGCCAGTATGTCGGCGACGTGATGGAGGTGGACGCCGACGGCTGGGCACTGATCGACGTGAAAAACCGCTTCGCCGTCGGCGACCGCGTGGAAATCATCCACCCGAGCGGCAACCGCACCGTGGAGCTCACCGCGATGACCCGCAACGGCGAAAGCGCCAGCGTGGCACCGGGCAATGGCGTGAAGGTGAAGATCCCCGGCATGGCCGGCATGGAGAAGGCACTGCTGGCGCGCCTGTTCTGAGCCGTATCCCCGCCGTTGCGGCCAACCTTTGTGGTGCAAAGGTTGGCCGCAGCCACGGTTAGCCCGTACAATTTGTGCATTGCATCCCAGCCGGGCGCCCCTTGCGTCCGGCCTTTGATTTTTCAGGACCGATATGACCATTCAGCAACTGATCAATGACCGTGTAGTGGCCGCGCTGGCCGCCGTCGGCGTCGAGGGCGCCAATGCTGCCATCCAGACCGCCTCCAAGCCGGAATTCGGCGACTATCAGGCCAACGGCGTGATGGGCGCGGCCAAGGCGCTGAAGACCAACCCGCGCGCGCTGGCGGAGCAGGTGGTGGCCAAGCTGGACCTGGCCGGTATCGCCAGCAAGATCGAGATCGCCGGTCCCGGCTTCATCAATATTCATCTGGATCCGGCCTTTGTTGCCGCGCGCCTGCAAACCGCGCTGCACGACGACGCGCTGGGCATCAGCAAGCCGGCGCCGCAAAAGGTGATGGTCGAGTATTCGTCGGTCAACCTGGCCAAGGAAATGCACATCGGCCACCTGCGCGGCGGCATCATCGGCGATGCGCTGGTGCGGGTGAACAGCTTCATCGGTCATGACGTCATTCGCCAGAACCACGTCGGCGACTGGGGCACCCAGTTCGGCATGCTGGTGGCGCACATGGTGGAGTCGCGCGCCGCTGGCGAGGCGGAGCTGGAGCTGAAAGACCTGGACGTGTTCTACAAGCACTCCAAGAAACGCTTCGACGAAGACCCGGCCTTTGCCGACCTGGCGCGCGACTACGTGGTGCGCCTGCAGTCGGGCGACGCCGAGGTGCTGGCGCTGTGGCAGCAGTTCGTCAAGCTGTCGCTGGCACACTGCAATGCCATCTACCGCAAGCTGGGCCTGTTGCTGACTGACGACGACGTGCGCGGCGAGAGCTTCTACAACGACGATCTGCCGGTGCTGGTGGAAGAGCTGCGCCAGCAGGGGCTGCTGACCGAGAGCCAGGGCGCGCAGGTGGTGTTCCTCGACGAGTTCAAGAACAAGGAAGGCGAGCCGGCGGCCTACATCGTGCAGAAGCAGGGTGGCGGCTATCTGTACGCCACCACCGATCTGGGCGCGATCCGTTTCCGTACCCGCCAGCTGGGGTTGGATCGTTGCCTGTACGTGGTCGATTCGCGCCAGAGCCTGCACTTCCAGCAGCTGTTCACCACCGCGCGCAAGGCCGGTTTCCTGCGCGCCGACGCACAGTTCGAGCACATCGGCCACGGCACCATCATGGGGCCGGACGGCAAGCCGCTGAAAACCCGCTCCGGCGACAGCGTGAAGCTGGTCGACCTGCTGGACGAGGCCATCGAGCGCGCCTACCTGCTGGTAAGCGGCAAGAGCCCGGAGATGGCGGAAAGCGAACGCCGCCAGATCGCCGAGGCCGTCGGCATCGGCGCGCTGAAGTACGCCGACCTGTCCAAGAGCCGCAACACCGACTACATCTTCGACTGGGACGCGATGCTCAGCTTCGAGGGCAATACCGCGCCTTACCTGCAGTACGCCTACACCCGCGTGCAAAGCGTGCTGCGCAAGGCCGAGGACTACAACCCGGCGGCCGCCATCGTCATCAGCGAAGCGGCGGAGAAGCAGCTGGCGGTAGCGCTGTCGCAGTTCGAGGACGTGCTGTCCACCGTGGCCGAAGGCAGCCAGCCGCACCACCTGTGCAGCTATCTGTACAGCGTGGCGACGCTGTTCTCGCGCTTCTACGAAGCCTGCCCGATCCTGAAGAGCGAGGGTGAGGTGCGCCACAGCCGTCTGCAGCTGGCGGCGCTGACCGGCAAGACGCTAAAAACCGGCCTCGGCCTGCTCGGCATCGCGGTGCTGGAAGCGATGTAAAACGCGCCGTACTGGCAAGGTTGGCCGCAAGGCCAGCCGTGTGCCACGCCAGCCCATGAAAAAACCCGCCAACTGGCGGGTTTTTTCATGGCGCCCGCGGGTGGCGGGGCTGCCGGGGCTGCCGGGGCCAGGCTTGCGCGCGATCGCTTGTTGCGGCCAACCTTGGCTGATTCTGTGCTGCGGTGCCGGTTAGATGGACCGGTGGACGCTGGCTGCATGACCGATCGGGTCGGCAGCCGTTACGGGTGGCCGGGTGTGGCCGGTGGTGTTGCCGGTGTGTTCAGGCGACCTTGAACTGCTGCATCAGCGCGGCCAGGCGCTGGCTCGCGGCGGCGGTCTGCTCGGCGCTGTGCTCGCTTTGCAGCAGCACGCTGCTGATGTTCTGCGTGGCGCTGTCGACGTGCTGCACCTTGTCACCATAACCGCGGCTGGCGCTGGCGATGCCGTCGATGGCGGTGATCAGGGTGGTGATCAGCTGCTGCGCGTCGCCGTTGTCGTGGGCGGCATCCTCGGCCAGTTTCAGGCCGTCTTCCATCTTGCTCATGCCGCTGCCCATGCTGCTGACGGCGCCGGCCGCCTGTTGCTGGATGCCGCTGATCATGCCGCCGATCTGCAGCGTGGCGCTGGCGGTGCGGTCGGCCAGCTTGCGCACCTCGTCGGCGACCACGGCGAAGCCGCGGCCGGATTCGCCGGCGCGGGCCGCCTCGATCGCCGCATTCAGCGCCAGCAGGTTGGTCTGGTCGGCGATGTCGCGGATCACCGCCACGATCTCGCCGATCTCGCTGGCGCTGGCCTGTAGCTGTTGCAGGGTCTGCGACGAGCCGAGCACCGATTCGCGGATGCCCTGCGAGCGCTCGCGGATCAGCGCCACCTGCTGCGTGCTGCCCTGCGCCAGCGCTTCCATGCGCTGCAGGATGCTGGCGGCGCTGTCGCTGGCGTGGTCGATCTGCTGCTGTTGCTGTCCCAGCAGCGGGCGCATCTCCGCCATGCGCTCGACCACGCCCATCACGCTGTCGCGGGTGTCGTGGCGGCTGCCCTGCAGCTGCTGGTTGGCGATACCGATCTCGTGCGAGGCGTGCACCACCTGGCGGATGGTGCCTTCCAGCTTGTCGATGAAGCTGTTGAACCAGCTGGCCAGCGTCGACAGCTCGTCCGGCTTGCGGCTGTCCAGATCCAGACGCTGGCGCAGGTCGCCGCCGCCCTCGGCGATGCTGCGGATGGCGCGGATCAGCGAGGTGACGCGCCTGGTCAGCTGCTTGGCGCCGAGGTGGTAGAACGCCAGCACCCCCAGCGCCTGCGCCACCCAGAATACCGGCAGCGACAGTGCCGCCGGCAGCCCGGCAAAGTGGTCGATGGCCCAGCCGGCGAGGCCGGCGGGAATGGCGGTCAGCAGGTACAGCCGCGTCAGGCGGTAGCCCAGCGGCCGGCTGCGGTACACCTCTTCCAGATCGGCCTCGCACATCATGCCCCAGGTGTCGTCGCTGCCGGGCAGCTGGAAGGTGACGCCGCGGCCGACCACCGGGATGTAGCGGTAGTCGGCGTAGCCGGGATAGCTGACGAAGGTGTTTTCACCGCAGCGGATGGTTTCGCGCACGCCGGGGTGCAGCTGGCCGCTGGACGGGTCGTTGAAGCGCAGCTCCAGCTCGGTGTGCTTCTGCACCCGCACGCTGCCGAACGGGGTGGCGACGCCGTCCTTCAGGTTGTCGCCGAGGCTGAAGGTCTTGTCCTCGAAGCGCGAACGAGACAGCGCGGTACCCGGCACCACGCCGGGATCGAACACCGGTTTGGCCATGAACAGGTAGTTGTCGCCGGAGTCGCGGAAGATGTGCCCGGCCTCGCGCTGGATCAGGTCGCCGAGCACGTCGTTGGGCACTCGCCCGCACAGGCAGCGGCTGCCATTGTCCAGCGGCAGGTAGAACATCAGCGTCACTTCGTCGTGAAAGCGCGAGGTGGACGGCCCCAGCTGTTCGGTGACGGGGTCGTTGTAGGGGCCGTGCAGGAAACGCTGGCGCAGGCCGCGCTGCAGCGCCGCCGGCTGCGTCAGACGTTGGCCGCAGCGCTGCGTGGCGGTGGACGCCAGCACCACGCCGGCGGCGTCGACGATGAACAGCTCGGAAAAGTCCGGCGCCAGCTGCTTGCGGCGTGTCAGCAGTGCCTGCGGCTGTTCATTGCTGCGGCACTGTTGCGCCAGTGTCTCTAGCTGCGCCCATTGTCCGGTGGCCCAGCGCTGCAGGATGTCGACGCGGTTGGCGGCCAGGCTGCCGAAAATCTGCGCCATCGCGTCGTGGCGGTGACGGTTGAGCAGGCAGCTCCAGCGCATGGCCAGCTTGCCGGTGCCGCCGAACCACGGCAGCCAGTGTTGTTCTTTGCGACTCAGGGACATGGTAGGACTTGGTGCAGTCATGGCGATCCTGTCAGCGGAGTGGGATGCCGTGTTGCAGCAAGAATCAGGCCATTATTTCGATAAATAATGCTGCGCCGGCCGCGCCGCCATGGTGCAGTGCGATGACCGGGAACGTGCCGCTGCGCCGATCTGGTGCGCCGGCACCGCCTGCGGCCAACGTTGGCCGCACGCGTTCAGCTGTCGATACGGCCGCGGGTATAGGTCAGGAAGTGGCCCTTGTAGGCCTCGCCGCTGTTCTGCTGCCGCGCCGCCGCGCGCTCGCTGAAGCGGTAGCCGCGTGCCTGCATCGCGCGGGTGAACGCATTCTTGTTGCCGCGGCCGGGGTCGAGCACGATCACCTCGGCGTTGTCGGCGCAGTGACGGTCGAGAAAACCGGCCAGCTGCGACGGCAGCTCGCGGTCGTAGAGCAGGTCGCTGCCGATGATCAGGTCGAACTTGCCCAGCGCCGGATTGGCGGTGGCCCAGTTGCCGTTCTGGTACGGCACCGCCGGCAGGCCGCAGCGCAGCGCGTTGTGCTGCAGGAAGCTGTCGGTCAGTGGGTGGCAGTCGCTGGCGGTGATGTCGCCGCCGCGCTGCTGCAGCACCAGACTGGCCAGCCCCAGGCCGCAGCCGACCTCCAGAATGCGCTTGCCGCGGATGTTCTTGCTGAGCATGGCGTCGGCCATGATGCGTGCCGATGGCCACACCAGCCCGAACAGCGGCCACGCCGCTTCCGGAATGCCGGCCGCGGCGGCGGCGCCGTCGGGATCGTGGTACTGGTTGCCATCCAGCAGCGAGCGGATGGGATAGCGGGTGTCTCCGATGAGCACGGATTCGAATTTGACCTGATAGCCGGGCATGGGCACTTTCGGGCGATAGAGGGATCGGCACTGATCAACTTATCGCGCCAGGTGCGCAGCAACAGGAAGAAGAGTCTGGGTCGGGCTGCCGGCGGCGTGGCGGCCGCCGGGGTGTTCGGGTGTTACGCGCCGTGCTGGCGGTGTTGCGGGTGCTGCGGGCAAGTGCAGAGATGGTCGTTGACCACACCGGTGGCCTGCAGGAAGGCGTAGATCACCGTGCTGCCGACAAAATTCATGCCTTCCTTTTTCAGCGCCTTGCTGATGCGGTCGGACAATTCGGTGCTGGCCGGGCATTCGCCCAGGCTGGCCCACTGGTTTTGCAGCGGCTGACCATCGACATGATCCCACAACCAGCGTGCAAAGCTGCCATGTTTTTGCTGCATTGCAAGAAAAACGCGGGCATTGCGGATCGCGCTGTTGATCTTCAGCCGGTTGCGCACGATGCCGGCATCCTGCAGCAGCCGATCGACGTCGGCCTCGTCCATCGCCGCCACCCGCTGCGGATCGAAGTGGTGGAAGGCGCGGCGGTAGTTGTCGCGCTTTCTCAGGATGGTGATCCACGACAGCCCGGCCTGGGCACCTTCCAGCACCAGCATCTCGAACAGCTTGCGGTCGTCGTGGACCGGCTGCCCCCATTCGGTGTCGTGGTAGGCGATGTACAGCGGGTCGTCGCTGCACCAGCCGCAGCGTTGCAGGGTGGTCATGGTGGCGGGTTCCTTGTGGGTGATGGCCGGTTTGCCGTTCATGACAGCATTGTAATGGCGATCTGCTGCCAGCGTGCTGTCAGCACATGGCATGGCAATTGCTGCGGCTTGTTGCAATAACAAAGGAAGAGAGGGACACAAGGTGCTGACAGTCATGCTGGTGAAGGACGGTTCCGGCAAGGCCGCGTCGTTGCGGACGCTGCTGGAGCAGGCTGGCGTGCGCGTGGTGGCCGAGGTGGAGGCGAACCTGCATCTGGCCGACGTGCTGGCGGCGGCGCGTCCGGACGTGGTGCTGATCGACAGCGATGCACCATCGCGCGACATGCTGGAGCAGGTGTGCGTGATGGGCGCGCAGAGCGAGCGGCCGGTGGTGATGTTCACCGACGACGGCAGCCGCGATACCATCCGCGCCGCGCTCAGCGCCGGTGTCGCCGCCTATGTGGTCGGCGACGTGGAAAGCAGCCGCATCCAGCCGCTGCTGGAGGTGGCGATCGAGCGCCACCAGATCGACGTGTCGCGCCGCGCCGAGCTGGCCGACGCGCAACGGCAGCTGGCCGACCGCAAGGTGGTGGAAAAGGCCAAGGGCCTGCTGATGGAGATGAAGGGGCTGGACGAGGCCACCGCCTACAAGCAGCTGCGCGAGCGGGCGATGAAGCAGCAGAAGAAGCTGTCCGAGGTGGCGCAGGAGATCATCAGCCTGGCGGAGTGGCTGAAAAGCTGAACCCGCCGCTGTCGTGCAAGGTTGGCCGCAACAGGCATGCTGTTGCGGCCTTTTGCTTTCTGGCGGCGCCACTCGTGGTGCACGCCGGTGCCGTGCTGGTGCCGCGCGGTGCTGTTGCAGTGCAAAATAATCGCCAGAAAATAATAAATCCATTAAAAACAAGGCATTGATGGCTGGCACGACCCTTGCTAAATAAATGGCGAGACGCGAACACGCGTCACAAAGCAGGAAGGTGCCAACGGCGGCGCAGGCCTGGTAACACGGACAACGGCGTCCGTTGCCCTTTCTGATGAAGGGGTGACGGGCGCTTTTTCTTTTGCACTTGCAGTCCACTCACTCTGGGAGCAGCACATGGAAAAGCGTCACGAACTCGATCTCCACCCGCATGCGGCGGGCAACGAACGCCGCGACTTCCTCAAGGGAGCCTTGTCACTGATGGCCTCAACCGCCTTGCCTGCCGGCTTTGCCACCTCCGCCTTTGCCGCGGCCACCGGCAAACCCGAAAAGACCGAAGTCAAAGTCGGTTTCATCCCGCTGACCGACTGCGCGTCGGTGATCGTGGCGTCGAAGCTGGGCTTCGACAAGAAGTACGGCATCACCATCGTGCCGTCGAAGGAGGCCAGCTGGGCCGCGGTGCGCGACAAGCTGGTCAACGGCGAGCTGGACGCCTCGCACGCGCTGTACGGCATGATCTACGGCGTGCACCTCGGCATCGGCGGCCCGAAGAAGGACATGGCGGTGCTGATGACGCTGAACCAGAACGGGCAGGGCATCACGCTCTCCAACCAGCTGAAGGAGAAGGGCGCCACCACTGGCCCGGCGCTGGCCAAGCTGATCAAGGCCGAGCCGCGCGAGTACACCTTCGCGCAGACCTTCCCCACCGGCACCCACGCCATGTGGCTGTATTACTGGCTGGCGGCGCACGGCGTCAATCCGCTATCGGACGTGAAGACCATCGTGGTGCCGCCGCCGCAGATGGTGGCCAATATGCGCGTCGACAATATGGACGGCTACTGTGTCGGCGAGCCGTGGAACGCGCGCGCCATCGCCGACGGCATCGGCTTCTCGGTGGCCACCACGCAGCAGATCTGGCCGGATCATCCGGAAAAGGTGCTCGGCAGTACCGGTGAGTGGGTAAAGAAGTACCCCAACACCGCGCGCGCGCTGGTGGCGGCGCTGCTGGACGCCTCGCGCTACATCGACGAGGTGAAGAACCGCGCCAGCGTCGCCAAGCTGATTGCCGAGAAGGCCTATGTCAATGCGCCGGAAGCGGTGATCGCCGGCCGCTTTGCCGGCGCCTACGAGGACGGCCTCGGCAAGAAGTGGCAGGACCCGAAACTGATGAAGTTCTTCGACGGCGGCAAGGTCAATTTCCCGTATCTGTCCGACGGCATGTGGTTCCTGACCCAGCACAAGCGCTGGGGCTTGCTGAAGACCGATCCCGACTACCTGGCGGTGGCGAAGCAGATCAACCAGATCGCCATCTACAAGGACGCGGCGGCGCTGGCCCGCGTGCCGCTGCCGGCCAGCGACATGCGTGCCAGCAAGCTGATTGACGGCGTGGTGTGGGACGGCAAGAACCCGGCCGCCTACGCCGCCAGCTTCAAGATCAAGGCCTGAGGAGCGACATCATGAGTGCTGCAGAAACTTTCTCGCCAACGTTGGCCGCAGGCCCGTCCGCCACCGCCGCGCGTAGCGCCCGCCCGCGCAAGCGCAAGACCCTGCTCGCCGCGGCGCCGCCGTCGCTGCAACCGCTGGTGCGCTTCATCCGCTGGCTGGTGCCGCCGCTGCTGGGGCTGATCGCCTTCGTGCTGCTGTGGTCGCTGGTGTCGCAGCTCAGTCGCGGCAGTCTGCCGGGGCCGGTCAGCACCTGGGCGTCGGCCACCGAGCTGTTCGCCGATCCGTTCTACCAGAACGGCCCCAACGACCAAGGTATAGGCTGGAACATCCTGATGTCGCTGGGCCGCGTCGGCGTCGGCTTCGGCCTCGCCGCCGTGGTCGGCATCCCGCTGGGCTTCATGATCGGCCGCTTCGATTTTCTGGCACGGATGACGGCGCCGGTCATCAGCCTGCTGCGCCCGGTATCGCCGCTGGCGTGGCTGCCGATCGGCTTGCTGGTGTTCAAGGCCGCCAGTCCGGCGTCGATCTGGGTGATCTTCATCTCCAGCATCTGGCCGATGATCCTCAATACCGCCGCCGGCGTGCGCGCGGTGCCGCAGGATTACCTCAACGTGGCTCGCGTGCTGCGGCTGTCGGAGTGGAAGGTGTTCAGCGTCATCCTGCTGCCGGCGGTGCTGCCGCACATGCTCACCGGCGTGCGCCTCGCAATCGGGACCGCGTGGCTGGTGATCGTGGCGGCGGAGATGCTCACCGGCGGCGTGGGCTTGGGCTTCTGGGTGTGGGACGAATGGAACAACCTGAATGTGGAGCACATCCTGATCGCCATCTTCGTGGTCGGTCTGGTGGGGCTGGCGCTGGAACAGGCACTGGTATGGCTGGCGAAGAAGGCCAGCTTCGGACAGGGAGAGTGACATGGAACGCTTCGTCGAGCTGGAAAACGTGCAAAAGCACTTCGATACCAAAAAAGGCCGCTTCGTCGCGCTGCAGGACATCAATCTCACCATCCGCCAGGGCGAGGTGGTGTCGCTGATCGGTCACTCCGGCTGCGGCAAGTCCACGGTGCTCAACATCATCGCCGGGCTGCTGGAGCCGTCCGACGGCATCGCGCTGTGCAACGGCCGCGAGATCGACGGCCCCGGCCCCGAGCGCGCGGTGGTGTTCCAGAACCACAGCCTGCTGCCGTGGCTGTCCTGCTACGGCAACATCCTGCTGGCGGTGGAACGGGTGTTCGGCGCCAGAGAGGACAAGGCGCAGCTGGCCGCGCGCACCGACGCCGCGCTGGCGCTGGTGGGGCTGAGCCACGCCCGCGACAAGCACCCGCACGAGATCTCCGGCGGCATGAAGCAGCGTGTCGGCATCGCCCGCGCGCTAGCGATGGAACCGAAGGTGCTGCTGATGGACGAGCCGTTCGGCGCGCTGGACGCGCTGACCCGCGCCAACCTGCAGGACGAGATGGTGAAGATCGTCGATGCCACCGGCAGCACCGTGGTGATGGTGACCCACGACGTGGACGAGGCGGTGCTGCTGTCCGACCGCATCGTGATGATGACCAACGGCCCGGCGGCCACCGTCGGCGAGATCCTGGAAGTGCAGCTGCCACGGCCGCGTAACCGGCTGGTGCTCGCGGGCGACGCCGACTATCACCGCTATCGCGGCGCGGTGCTGGATTTCCTGTACCAGAAACACCGCAAAGAGGCAGCCTGAGCGGCCACGCCCTCTTACATCCCCTGACGTGGCGACACGTTGTTGACACCGGGCCGCTGGCCCGGTTTTTTCATGGGGCCTGCGATCAGCCGCCTGCTTTTGGTGCTGCTGTGCACCATCGGCAGGCGCTGGCGGCGGCAAAGGTGGCGATTGGGCAGCCAAAATGCCGTATTCGGCTGGCACGGCACTTGCTCAGATAACGCTGCAGATGATTGTCCCGGTTGCCAATGGCGGCGATGCGGGCTTGGACAAAGAGGTCCGTTGCGCGTGGTGCGATACCGCGGGCAACGGACCTCTTTGCTTTTTTGCGGCACGGACCGCCGCGGCGCCCCCGGCGCGCCGCCTGATCGATCACGGACATCTTTCAAGGAACAAGACAATGAGCAAGGACTTCTGGAAGGCAGGACATACCCCGACACTGCTGGTGTCGTTCCTCTATTTCGACCTCAGTTTCATGGTGTGGTACATCCTCGGGCCGCTGGCGATCCAGATCGCCGAGGCCTTGCAGCTGTCGGCGCAGCAGCGCGGGCTGATGGTGGCGACGCCGATCCTGGCCGGCGCCCTGTTGCGCTTCGGCATGGGCCTGCTGGTGGACCGCTTCTCGCCGAAATTTGCCGGCATCCTCGGCCAGGTGGTGGTGATGCTGGCGCTGGGCTTTGCCTGGCTGCACGGCATCCAGTCGCTGTCGCAGGCGTTGTTGCTGGGGGTGTTCCTCGGCGTCGCCGGTGCCGCCTTCGCGGTGTCGCTGCCGCTGGCGTCGCAGTGGTATCCGCCCGAGCACCAGGGCAAGGCGATGGGCATCGCCGGTGCCGGCAACTCCGGCACCGTGTTTGCCGCGCTGCTGGCGCCAACGTTGGCCGTACTCTATGGTTGGGAAAACGTGTTCGGCCTCGCGGTGCTGCCGCTGGGTGTGGTGTTCGTGCTGTTCTGCCTGTTCGCCAAGAATGCGCCGCAGCGCCCCAAGCCCAAGGCGATGGCCGACTACCTGCGCGTGCTGGGCGACAAGGACAGCTGGTGGTTCATGTTCTTCTACTGTGTGACCTTCGGCGGCTTTGCCGGCCTCGCCAGCGCGCTGCCGGGCTACTTCCATGACCAGTATGGTCTCAATGCCGTCACTGCCGGCTACTACACCGCCGCCTGCGTGTTTGCCGGTTCGCTGATGCGGCCGCTGGGCGGTGCGCTGGCCGACCGTATCGGCGGCATCCGCACCCTGCTGGTGATGTACACCGCGGCGGCGCTGCTGATCGCGGTGGTCGGCTTCAACCTGCCGCAGGTCAACGTGGCGCTGGCGCTGTTTGTCGGCGCGATGCTGGCACTGGGCAGCGGCAACGGCGCGGTGTTCCAGCTGGTGCCGCAGCGCTTCCGCAAGGAAATCGGGGTGATGACCGGCCTGATCGGCATGGCCGGCGGCATCGGCGGCTTCCTGCTCGCCGCCGGGCTTGGCCTCGTCAAGCAGCACACCGGCAACTACCAGCTCGGGCTGTGGCTGTTCGCCAGCCTCGGCGTGGTGGCGTGGATCGGCCTGCACGGCGTGAAACTGCGCTGGCGCACGACCTGGGGTGCCAGCAACGTGACCGCGGCACGGGTCTAAGCGGCAAGCACTGGCCATCAGCGGGGCGGGATCACGGATCCCGCCCCGTTACGCCGTGCTGGAGCAGGGCATCATCTTTAAGCGGGCATTATTTCTAGCAGGGAAGCACCATGAGCTTGCAACTTGCCGTCGGCCACGCCAGCGACGCCGGCCGCCGTGAACGCAACGAGGACGCACTGGGCTGGAGCGTGCCGCAGGACGGGCTCTTGACCAGCAAGGGCGCGCTGTTCGCGCTGGCCGATGGCGTCTCCGGCTGTGCCGACGGCCGCCTGGCGGCGCAGTCCACCATCCGCGCGGTGTGCGCCGACTACTACGCCACGCCGGAAACGTGGGCAGTGTCGTCGGCGCTGGACCGGCTGCTGGCGGCGCACAACCGCTGGCTGCGCGCGCAGGGCAAGCCGCTGGTGGCGGCGCTGTCGGCGCTGGTGCTGCGCGGCCACCGCTACACCGTCGCCCACGTCGGCGACTGCCGCATCTACCGGCTCAGTCAGGGGCGGCTGACGCAGCTGACCGTCGATCACGTGTGGGAGGAAGCGTCGCTGTCGCACGTGCTCAAGCGCGGCATGGGGCTGGACGAGCACGTGATGCCGGATTTCTGCGACGGCGACCTGCACGCCGGCGACGTGTTCGCGCTGCTGTGCGACGGCGTGTGGCAGGCGCTGGGTGACAAGCGCATCGACGAGATCCTGCACCTGCACCTCGACGTGCAGCGCGCCGCCAGCGTGCTGTGCGAAGCGGCGCTGGCCGCCGGCGCGCAGGACAACCTGTCGGCGCTGGTGCTGCGGGTGGAGGCGCTGCCGCAGGGCGCGCTGGCCGACGAGCTGGCGCGCGGCACCAGCCTGCCGCTGCCGCCGAAGCTGCGCGACGGCCAGCCGTTCGAGGGGCTGACGGTGGTCGTCAGCCTGCACGCTTCGCCCGGCGGGCTGGCCTATCGCGTCGCCGACGCTGCCGGCCGCCACTGGGTGCTGAAGACGCTGCCGCCGCTGCTGGCCGGCGATCCGGGCGCGGAGCAGGCGCTGCTGGTGGAGGAGTGGCTGCAGAAGCGCATCAGTTCGCCGTATTTTGCCGAGGTTGCCACCGGCGTCGAACGCCAGCACCTGTACTACCTGCAGCGCTGGCACGACGGCGAAACGTTGGCCGCACGGCTGGCGCAGCAGCGTTTCGGCATCAGCGAGGTGGTCGCCATCGGCCTCGCGCTGTGCCGCGCGATGTCGGCGCTGCACCGCCTCGGCATCGTGCACCGCGACATCAAGCCGGACAATGTGCACCTGGGCCGCGACGGCCAGCTGCGGCTGCTCGATCTCGGCGTCGCCTACTGCGCCGGGCTGACGCCGGAGCACGACGGCCCCGGCCCCGGCACCGCCAGCTACATGGCGCCGGAGCGTTTTGCCGGCGGCAAGGCGAGCAGCAGCAGCGACCTGTACGCCGCCGGCGTCACCCTGTACCAGCTGCTGACCGGCCGCTATCCCTACGGCGAGATCGAGGCGTTCCAGAATCCGCATTTCGACGCGCCGCAGCCGGCCTCGCGCCAGCGCCCGGACGTGCCGCTGTGGCTGGATAACCTGCTGCTGAAGGCGGTGGCGCGCGAGCCGGGGCAGCGCTTCGAGACCGCCGAGGAAATGCTGCTGGCGCTGGAGCGCGGCGACAGCGTGCCGCAACGTCAGCTGCGGCGCGTGCCGTGGACGGAGCGGGCGCCGCTGCGGCTGTGGCGCACGCTGGCGCTGGTTTCGCTGCTGGCGAACCTGGTGTTGCTGTATGCGCTGCTGCTGCGCTGAGAACCTGTTTGCGATCTGCTGTGATTGATCTGAACGGGGCGCTACCGCGTTGAAAACGGCTTCGGAATGCTTGTTTATATGGATAAACGCCGCTTCCTCAGCCGTTTTCGCCTTGTTTCGCGTGAGCGCGCAAGATCGTAAGCAGGTTCTGAATTGACCATGGCTGCCTGTTTTTGGTGCTGCCGTGCACCATAGGCAGGCAAATCAGGGCGGCCATGGCCGAGGTTGGCCGCAATAAAGGGGTTTTCCGGCTGGCACGGCCTTTGCATTAAGGTAGGCACAATCAGATTGTCCGGGTCGCCAATGGCGGTGACCGGGACAGGGACAATGAGGTCCGTTCGGCGTGGCGCAAGTCACACCGGCGGACCTTTTTTCGTTTCGGCACCGCTACGGCAATGACGACGGGCGGCGCAGGCAGGACACCGCGCAATGCGTCGCAAATCAGACAAAGGAAACACCATGAAGAAGCTCAAATTGGTAATGGTCGGCAACGGCATGGCCGGGGTGCGCACGCTGGAAGAGCTGCTCAAGCTGACCCCGGAGCTGTACGACATCACCGTGTTCGGTGCCGAACCGTACGCCAACTACAACCGCATCCTGCTGTCGCCGGTGCTGACCGGCGAGCAGACGCTGCCGGAAATCATGCTCAACGATGTCGAGTGGTATGCCGAGCACGGCATTACCCTGCATCTGGGCAAGGAAGTGGTGGAGATCGACCGCGGCCGCCGCATCGTGCGCGCCGCCGACGGCACCACCGCCGAGTACGACCGCCTGCTGCTGGCCACCGGCTCCAATCCGTTCATCCTGCCGGTGCCGGGCAAGGAGCTGGACGGCGTGGTCACCTTCCGTGACATCCACGACGTCAACACCATGATCGATGCCGCGGCCAACCATCAGCACGCGGTGGTGATCGGCGGCGGCCTCCTGGGGCTGGAAGCGGCCAACGGTCTGGCCGCACGCGGCATGAAGGTGACCGTGGTGCACCTCGGCGAATGGCTGCTCGACCGCCAGCTGGATCGCACCGCCGCCGCCATGCTGCAGGACACGCTGCAGGAGCGCGGCCTGAGCTTCCTGCTGCAGAAGCAGACCGCCGAGCTGGTCGCCGGCAGCAGCGGCCGCGTCGCCAGCGTGCGCTTCAAGGACGGCGAGGAAGTGCCGGCCGATCTGGTGGTGATGGCGGTCGGTATCCGCCCCAACTTCAGCCTGGCGGAGCAGAGCGGCATCTACTGCGACCGCGGCATCGTGGTCAACGACTTCATGCAGACCTTCGACCCGCGCGTCTATGCGGTGGGCGAGTGCGTCAGCCACCGCGGCGTCAGCTACGGCCTGGTGGCGCCGCTGTTCGACATGGCGAAAGTGGTGGCCAACCATCTGGCCAACTTCGGCATCGCCCGCTACGTGCCGGCGGCGACCAGCACCAAGCTGAAGGTGACCGGGGTGGACCTGTTCTCCGCCGGCAACTTCATGGGCGGCGACGGTCATGAGGAAATCACGCTGTCCGATCCGGTCGGCGGCATCTACAAGAAGCTGATCGTCAAGGACGACAAGCTGGTCGGCGCCTGCCTGTACGGCGACACCGCCGACGGCGGCTGGTATTTCCGCCTGATCCGCGAAGGCCACGCCATCCACGAAATGCGCGAACAGCTGATGCTGGGCGAGGGTGCCATCGGCGACGTCGGCCACGCCGGCCAGAACCGCGCGATGGGCATGAGCGACGACGCCGAAGTGTGCGGCTGCAACGGCGTGTGCAAGGGCAGCATCGTCAAGGCGATCCAGGAAAAGGGGCTGTTCACCGTCGACGAGGTGAAAAAGCACACCAAGGCGGCCAGCTCCTGCGGCTCCTGCACCGGCCTCGTGGAGCAGATCCTGATCAACTGCGTCGGCGGCGCCGCCGACGTGAAGCCGAAATCGGAAAAGGCGATCTGCGGCTGTACCGATCTCAACCATGGCCAGGTACGGCAGGCGATCCGCGAACAGCACCTGACCTCGCTGGCGGACACCTTCACCGCGCTGGACTGGCGCTCGATGGACGGCTGCAGCAGCTGCCGTCCGGCCATCAACTACTACCTGATCTCCAGCTGGCCGGGCGAGGCGCGCGACGATCCGCAGTCGCGCTTCATCAACGAACGCGTGCACGCCAACATCCAGAAGGACGGCACCTACTCGGTGATTCCGCGGATGTGGGGTGGCGTCACCAACCCGTCCGAGCTGCGCCGCATCGCCGATGTTGCCGACAAGTACGACATCCCGATGGTGAAGGTCACTGGCGGCCAGCGTATCGACCTGCTGGGGGTGAAGAAGGAAGACCTACCGAAAGTGTGGGCCGACCTGGACATGCCGTCCGGCCACGCCTACGGCAAGAGCCTGCGCACGGTGAAAACCTGTGTCGGCAGCGAGTTCTGCCGCTTCGGCACCCAGGATTCGACGCAGATGGGCATCGATCTGGAACACGACCTGTTCGGCATGTGGAGCCCGGCCAAGGTCAAGTTGGCGGTGTCCGGCTGCCCGCGCAACTGCTCCGAGGCCGGCATCAAGGACGTGGGCATCATCGGCGTCGATTCCGGCTGGGAGCTGTACATCGGCGGCAACGGCGGCATCAAGACCGAGGTGGCCGAGTTCCTGTGCAAGGTGAAAACGCACGACGAGGTGATGGTGTACAGCGGCGCCTTCCTGCAGCTGTACCGCGAGGAGGCGTTCTATCTGGAGCGCACCGTGCACTACCTGCACCGCGTCGGCATGGAGTACATCAAGCAGCGGGTGCTGGCCGACGAGCTTGGCCGCAACGAGCTGTACGCGCGGCTGAAGTTCGCGCTGACCTTCGAGCAGGATCCGTGGGCGGAGCGCACCAAGGGTGGCGTCGCCCGTCACGAGTTTGAAGCGCTGAGCATCGAAACGGTTACCGCCTGAACCGGCGACTTGTCCATCGGCCACGGCAGCCCCGCGCCGCCGTGGCCACCACCAAAAGGATCACACCATGAGCCGCAACTGGAAAACCATCTGCCAGCTGAACGACATCCCGGCGCAGGGCGCCCGCGTGCTGAAGCGTGACGACGGCGACGACATCGCCATCTTTCGCACCATCGACGACCAGGTGTTTGCGCTGGTCGACAAGTGCCCGCACAAGGGTGGGCCGCTGTCGCAGGGCATCGTCTCCGGCCGCACCGTGACCTGCCCGCTGCACAACTGGAATATCGATCTGGCCACCGGCCAGGCCTGCGCGCCGGACGAGGGCTTTAGCGGCCACATCCCGGTGAAGCTGGAA
>Ga0209211_10001670_pt1 | contig 41065 bp, 33 predicted proteins | sample RifGroA2_FD_183992 | JGI IMG/M metagenome (GOLD analysis project Ga0209211, IMG submission 183992) | Groundwater microbial communities from Rifle, Colorado, USA - Groundwater A2 (SPAdes) (version 2) | ecosystem: Environmental > Aquatic > Deep subsurface > Groundwater | place: Rifle, Colorado...
ATCTCCTGAAGTAGCTGATGGGTTATCTTCAGTTATATTGGAACAGGTAACAAATGGGATAGCGGTGAGGATGGCAGTCCTGTATTTGCTGTCAGGATATGGTGAGCGAGTTGTTTAATCAGTGTGACAAAGATAATACGAAATGAATCTATTAATAAAAAATGGCCACATAATTGATCCGGCTGACAATCGGGAAGGGATTGCAGATATCCTCATTCAGGATGGCAGAATTATGCAGGTTGATCAAAACATTCCGGTATCTCCTGATGTTGAATTAATTGACGCCACAGGTCAGTTAGTCGTTCCAGGTCTGATAGACATGCACACGCATCTCCGTGAGCCAGGGTATGAATATAAAGAGACTATACAAACCGGTACCATGTCAGCGGCTGCCGGAGGATTTACAACCGTTTGCTGTATGCCCAATACAAAACCGGTGAATGACTCTCAGTCTGTTACAGAGTTCATTCTTCACAAGGCATGTACTGAAGGCGTAGTTAATGTACTACCGGTAGGGGCGATTACCAAAGGGTGTAATGGCGATGAAATTACAGAGATGGGTGAATTAAAAAAGGCAGGATGTATTGCAGTATCTGACGACGGAAAACCTGTGATGAATAGTCTCGTTATGAGAAGGGCGCTGGAATATGCAAAGATGTTTAAACTTCCGGTGATTTCTCATTGCGAGGATTTAAGCCTCTCAAAGGACGGTGTTATTAACGAAGGGAGGATTTCAACGGAGCTTGGACTCATGGGAATACCAAATGCGTCTGAAGACGTAATGGTTTCACGGGATATAGCGCTTGCAGAGCTCACCGGCGGACACATTCATATCGCACATGTGAGTACCAGGGGAACGGTTGACTTGATTCTCAGGGCAAAAGAAAATGGCATCAATGTAACTTCAGAGACATGTCCGCACTATCTTGTCCTGACTGATGATGCTGTCAGGGGTTATAATACCAATACCAAGATGAAGCCCCCTTTGCGGACGTGGAAGGATGTTGAGGCTGTCAGAAAGGGTTTACATGATGGGACGATTGATGCCATTGCAACAGACCACGCCCCCCATTCACAGGAGGAAAAGGAAAGGGAATTTGATTATGCGCCATTTGGCATTGTCGGCCTTGAGACTGCACTACCGCTTATTTTTCGATTGGTAGAAGAAGGGGTTTTAACATTACGGGAATTGGTTTTAATGATGTCTTTAAATCCTGCAAGGATACTCGGGATAGATAAAGGAAATCTCGGCATCGGCGCTGCAGCAGATATAACAGTGATAAACCCTAACACCACATGGGTTGTTGAAACGGTTAATCTTAAATCAAAGAGTAAGAACACACCGTTTGAGGGGTGGAAGATGCGGGGGAAGGTGAGTTATACGATTGTAGGCGGGAGAGTTGTATATAGAAACGGTCGTTAGGAGCATTTTCTGATGAATCTAAAGAAAGCAATACTGGCACTCGCAGATGGCACAACATACAATGGGATTTCCATTGGCGCTGACGGTGAGACTATAGGCGAAGTGGTCTTTAACACCAGTATGACAGGTTATCAGGAAATATTGACTGACCCATCCTACAAAGGCCAGATCGTAACCATGACATATCCGCATATAGGGAATTACGGTATAAATGAAGAGGATGTGGAGTCTTCAAGACCGCACGTATCAGGATTTATCGTAAAAGAGTTATCACTTCATCCAAGCAACTGGAGGTCTCATAAAACACTTAATGATTATTTGAAAGAAAACAACATTGTGGGTATTCAGGGAATAGATACACGTTCATTGACAAAACGGCTGAGGGAAAAAGGCTCTCAGATGGGGATTATATCAACTGAAGATGTGAAGCCTCAAAATCTTATTGACAGGATAAAATCTGTACACGGTCTGGCAGGGGTTGACCTTGTAAAAGAAGTGACATGTGATAAACAGTATAGATGGAACAATGGCGGTGAGAGTTTCCCGGTAGTTGTCTACGACTTCGGCGCCAAATGGAATATCCTCAGGAGCCTGGTTGATTCCGGCTGTAATGTCACTGTAGTCCCGGCCTCGACACGGGCAGAAGATGTCATGGCGATGAATCCTGCCGGCATCGTGTTATCAAATGGCCCTGGAGATCCTGAAGCTGTAACTTACGCAATAGAAAATGTAAAAAAACTAATCGGAAGAAAACCAATATTCGGAATATGCCTTGGACATCAGATACTTGGACTTGCCCTTGGGGGGAAGACATTCAAACTTAAATTCGGACATCACGGCGGTAACCAGCCTGTTATGGATTTATCTACAAGAAAGGTAGAAATTACTGCCCAAAATCATAATTTTGCAGTTGACATTGATTCCTTAAAGGGTGAGGTAGAGCTGACACATGTAAATCTGAATGATCAGACAGTAGAGGGCATGCGCCACAAGAGTTATCCGATATTTTCTGTTCAATATCACCCTGAGGCATCCCCTGGGCCGCATGACTCAGGTTACCTGTTTGATAGGTTTGTAACAATGATGAAAGTAAGCAATGCCTAAACGTACTGACATAAAAAAGATACTTTTGATAGGCTCCGGCCCCATAATAATAGGCCAGGGTTGTGAGTTTGACTACTCCGGGACACAGGCTACCAAGGCACTTAAGGAAGAGGGATACGAGGTTGTTCTGGTAAACAGTAATCCTGCCACCATCATGACTGACCCGCAGTTTGCTGATCGAACTTATATTGAACCAATAACACCTGAAGTAGTGGAGATGATAATAGAGCGGGAAAGACCAGATGCTTTACTCCCGACTATGGGTGGGCAGACAGCGCTTAATATTGCCTCCGATCTGTATCGCAGAGGGGTGTTGAGTAAATATAATGTTGAGCTTATTGGCGCAAAGTATGAGTCAATAGATAAGGCAGAGGACAGAGGGAAGTTCAAAGAGGCTATGAAAAAGATAGGGCTTTCTGTGCCGGAGAGCGGATTTGCCTACACAGTTGAAGATGCACACAAGGTATTAGAGTATGTCGGATTTCCAGCAATTATCAGGCCGTCTTTTACTCTCGGCGGGACAGGCGGAGGTATTGCCTACAATATAGAGGAATATGAGGAAATAGTTAAATGCGGGCTTGATGCGAGTCCTATAAAAGAGATACTGATAGAACGCTCCCTCTTAGGATGGAAAGAGTACGAGCTTGAGGTAATGAGGGATATTGCAGACAATGTGGTGATTATCTGTTCCATAGAAAACTTTGACCCGATGGGCGTTCACACCGGAGACAGCATTACTGTAGCGCCATCACAGACCCTTACTGACAAGGAATATCAGATAATGCGTAATGCCGCTATAAAGATTATCAGGGAAATAGGAGTGGATACAGGTGGTTCCAATATCCAGTTTGCCGTAAACCCGAAGAATGGTGAAATGACAATCATAGAGATGAACCCCAGGGTGTCAAGAAGTTCTGCCCTTGCATCAAAGGCTACCGGATTTCCCATTGCCAGGATTGCGGCAAAATTGTCAGTTGGATATACCCTTGATGAGATTAGAAACGATATAACGAGAGTCACTCCTGCATCCTTTGAACCTATGATTGATTATGTTGTTGTCAAGATTCCGAGATTCGCCTTTGAGAAATTCCCGCAGGCTGATCAAACCCTTACTACCCAGATGAAGTCTGTAGGTGAAGTGATGTCTATCGGGAGGACGTTTAAAGAGGCTTTGCAGAAGGCTATACGGTCACTTGAAATAGACAGGTATGGGTTTAGTGAGGTTGCAGGTAAACAGTCAGAAGTCAAAGAATCAATGGATAATATAAGGGAACGGCTCAAGACCCCTAATTGGGAAAGGTTGTGGTACATTGCGGACGCTCTCAGATACGGAATGAGTGTTAAAGAGATATATGGCATTTCGAATATTGATCCATGGTTTCTTGAGCAGATCAAAGAGATTGTTGAACTGGAGATGGAGATCGAAGTATCCCCTATCGAATCATCTCTGCTCCGTAAGGCTAAAGAGTTTGGCTTTTCGGACCATCGGGTTTCCGAGCTGCTCAATCTTGAGGAATGTGACATCCGTAAAATAAGAGAACAATGGGATATAACTCCGGTATACAAAAGGGTGGATACATGTGCAGCAGAGTTTGAGGCACATACACCATACCTTTACTCAACTTATGAACAGGAGTGCGAGTCAAAACCATCTGATAAAAACAAGATAGTAATACTCGGCGGAGGACCAAACAGGATTGGTCAGGGAATAGAATTTGATTACTGTTGCGTTCATGGTTCATTTGCCCTTAAGGAAGAGGGCTTTGAGACAATCATGGTGAACTGTAATCCTGAGACTGTGAGTACTGATTATGATACCTCTGACAGACTTTACTTTGAACCTTTGACAGAAGAGGATGTGTTGAACATTATACAAAAAGAAAAACCGATTGGTGTAATAGTTCAATTCGGTGGACAGACGCCATTAAAACTTGCTGTCCCCCTTTCAAAAGCAGGAGTAATAATACTTGGCACATCCCCTGATGCAATAGACAGGGCAGAAGACCGTGAGAGATTTCGTGACCTGATCAATAAGCTTGATCTTATGCAGCCGGCAAGCGGCATCGCAAGGTCTGCCAACGAAGCGATATCAGTTGCAACTGATATCGGTTACCCTGTCCTTGTGCGGCCATCCTACGTACTTGGAGGCAGGGCAATGGAGATCGTATATGACGAGAACGGCTTAAGGGATTATATTACGCGTGCCGTTAAAGCTTCACCGAAACATCCTGTATTGATAGACAAATATCTTGAAGATGCGATTGAAATAGATGTAGATGCCATATCTGACGGAGAGGAAGTAGTAATTGGCGGTATCATGGAACATATTGAGGAGGCCGGTGTCCATTCAGGTGACAGTGCATGCTCCCTTCCCCCTTTTTCTATCCAGCCTGATATTGTTCGATCTATTAAGGAACAGACATGCGCATTAGCTAAGGAACTCGGTGTAATCGGTCTTATTAACATTCAATTTGCTATCAAGGATAATATTGTCTATGTGCTGGAGGTAAACCCGAGGGCATCAAGGACAGTCCCCTTTGTAAGCAAGGCTATCGGGGTGCCGCTGGCAAAATTAGCGGCAAAGGTAATGGCTGGTAAAAAACTCAAAGACCTTGGTTTTATAAAAGAGGTGGAAATCAGACATGTAGCCGTGAAAGAGGCAGTGTTCCCATTCTCAAAATTCCCTGGTGTAGATACATTGTTAGGCCCGGAGATGAAGTCTACAGGAGAGGTAATGGGGATAGACATGGATTTCCCTACTGCCTTTGCCAAGGCACAGTCAGCCGCTTCATCCGCACTTCCTTTCTCAGGGCAGGCATTCATTAGTGTTAAGGACAGAGACAAACTCGCTTCTGTTGATATTGCCCAAAGACTCCATAAAGCGGGGTTCGTAATTGAGGCGACAAGGGGTACCGCCGGTGTGCTTCAGGAATATGGGATTCCTGTTACGGTAGTAAATAAGGTCAAAGAGGGGAGACCGCATATAGTAGATCACATAAAGAATGGTGACATCGTCCTCGTGGTAAATACGGTTGGTGACATGAAGTCCAAGAACGATTCTTACTCTATAAGAAGGAGTGCACTGACAAAAGGTATACCTTATTACACTACCATTTCCGGGGCAAGGGCGGCAATAAGCGGGATAGAGGCCCTTCAGAAAAGGAGTATTGAAATTAAAAGTTTACAAGAGTATCATTATTTAGTCAGAGGGTAGCGGATTATTGGTGGTTATACTGTTATATGTGGAGGAAGATTCTGTGGGTAGGCCAATAACAAAAGAGGGTTATCAAAAACTCAAGGAAGAACTTGAGAGATTCAAGAAGATCGAGAGACCTAAGAATATTCAGGATATTGTTGAGGCAAGGGCACATGGCGATCTTTCAGAGAATGCAGAGTATTCAGCAGCTAAAGAACGACAGTCATATATTGCAGGCCGCATAGCTGATTTGCAACATAAGCTCGCCACTTCGGAGATTATTGATACAACAAAACTTGTTTCTGACAAGGTGGTGTTTGGCGCTACTGTTTCCCTCGTTGACCTGTTCAAAGGTGAGGAAAAGCAGTATAAAATCGTAGGCGAAGACGAAGCTGACCTTAAGAATGGAATGATATCCCATAGCTCCCCTGTTGGCAGGGCTCTGATAGGCAACAAGGTTGGAGACATAGTTACTATAAAGGCACCGGTAGGCGATAGGGAATATGAGATACAGGGGATATCTTTTGGAGAATGAGGGCAAGGGTATTCTCAAATCAGTGTATTAAAGGGTCATACTATAAGCTTATCATCAGGCCTTATCAAAAAATTACCTCCATTCCCGGTCAGTTTATCATGTTAAGGCCTGCAGAGGCAGCAGAATCAGGAATATTCCTGCCGAGGCCATTTAGTATTCATAACTTATCTGAAAACGGAAATATAGAGATTTTATATAAAGTCGTTGGGAAAGGGACTGGATTTTTCTGCAGGCTTGATAACAAGAGTGAGATAGATTTTCTTGGACCGTTCGGCAATGGTTTTCAAATCAACGGCAACGTCACATCTGATGAATTTCTCATAGTTGCCGGAGGGATCGGAGTAGCCCCGTTAGTAAATCTTGCAGGATTAATCAGGGATTTCTATCCCGGGAAACCAGTTAAAGTATTTCTTGGCGGCAGAGCTGAAACTGATCTCCTGTGTGTGGATGAGCTGAATAAATATGCCTCTGAGGTTATAATCACTACACAGGATGGATCAAAAGGGGTAACTGGTTATGTTACGGATGGACTTGAACAGTACTTACAGAAAAATGCTTCAGAAAAGAAATATTCCCTTTATGCATGCGGTCCAAACCCTATGCTAAGCCGTATATCTGATATCGTGGGCCATTTGAATATTGACACATACTTTTCCCTTGAAGCAACCATGGCTTGTGGAATGGGATTATGCATGGGGTGTGCTATTAGAAAAAAAGGCGGGGGGTATTACCTGGTCTGTAAAGATGGGCCTGTATTTAAAGGAGATGAAGTAGATCTGTCTGATGAAACCTGACCTGTCTATAGAAATAGGAGGCATTAAGCTGCAGAATCCTGTCATGCTTGCATCAGGTACTGCAGGTTACGGAGAAGATATATCAAAATATTGTGATTTGAACAGGATCGGGGCAATCATTGTAAAGGGGATTGCACTGAAATCAAGCAACGGCAATCCGCCGCCGCGCATATGTGAGACCCCATCCGGCATGCTCAACGCCATAGGATTGCCAAATGTCGGTGTTGAGACATTTATAAATGAGAAAATTCCTTTTCTCCGGAATTTTAACACCAGGATAATAGTCAATATCTTCGGTTCCACGGTAGATGAGTACGGTGATGTAGCAGGCGCCTTTGATGGTGTAGACGGGGTTCATGGATTAGAGGCCAATATATCCTGCCCAAACATTAAAGAAGGTGGTATTGCCTTTGGAACTGACATTGATGCAACAAGGCGGGTAGTCCGCAGAATAAGGAAATCCATATCTCTCCCTTTAATAATAAAGTTGTCTCCCAACGTAACAGACATAGCCTCTTTTGCAAAGGTCTGTGAGGATGAGGGGGCTGATGCGATCTCATTGATCAATACACTGCTCGGGATGGTGATTGACACAAATACATGGATGCCAAAGCTCGCTAATATTACAGGAGGATTATCCGGTCCGGCAATAAGACCTGTGGCAGTGAGGATGGTATGGCAAGTCTATAACGCAGTAAGTATACCAATAATAGGAATGGGTGGAATAACAAATAGTCAGGATGCAGTGGAATTCTTACTTGCAGGGGCATCTGCAATAGCTGTCGGGACAGCGAATTTCCTGAATCCGTCAGTTTCAACAGAAATAATAGATGGTTTAGCAAGATATATGGAAGAGAGAAACATCAGTAATCTGAGTGGTCTCACAGGTAAGATGCAAATTCCCTGAATGTTTTAGTTATGAACTTAATAACCCTGACATCTGACTTTGGTCTCAAAGACCCCTTTGTCGGTATGATGAAGGGTGTGATTCACACTATCAATAATGAAGTTAATATAATTGACATATCCCATGGCATAGATAACCAGGACATATTTGCCGGCGCATTTATCATATACCACTCATTTAAATACTTTCCTAAAAAGAGTATCCATCTGGTTGTAGTAGACCCGGGTGTTGGGACCAACAGGAGGCCGATACTCGTTAAGGCGTCTGATCACTATTTCATCGGGCCGGATAACGGTGTGCTGTCGCTCGTTATCTCCGGAGATAACAATGCTGTCATATACGAGATTACTGAAGATAGGTATTTCCTCAGAAGCGTTGGTAATACGTTCCACGGCCGTGATATCTTTGCGCCAGTAGCCGGATGGTTATCGAAGGGCTGTGAACCTGATAATTTTGGTCATATAATTTCAGATCATGTTTGTATTGATATTCACAGACCTTTCTATGATAATGGGATTTTAAAGGGAGAGATTATCTATATTGACAGGTTTGGAAACCTCTTTACAAATATCTCTTACTCAGATATTGCAGAACAGAGGCATCGCATATATGATTCAGCTATGACAATAAGGTTAAATGAGCATGAGATATTGTTAAGAAAATGTTATGCTGAGGCAGGAGTTGGAGAGATCGCGGCTGTTATCAACAGCTTTGGCCTCCTCGAAGTATACTCATACATGGGGAATGCTGCAGAAAAGGTCAATGCAAAAAAAAGTGATGAAGTCAGTTTATATTTCAAATGAACGATAATTTAATATCTTTTTTCCTGCCAACTATTATTGCTGTACTATCCGTTGTAATATTATTACTTATACGGGGTATTACCTTCAGGGTGATACACAGGTGGGCTTATAGGACAAAGACTGAGGCTGACGACATTATAATCAGCGCTGTCAGTACCCCCTCCTTCTACTGGATGATTGCAATCGGCCTCTATATCGGGGTTGCAGTGTCAGATCTTCCTCCGAAGTACGTCTTTTATCTTACTAAAACAATTCATATTATTTTGATCCTGTCAGTATCGTATGCCGCAGCAGATCTGTCAGGCAGGATCTTCCGTAATTATGTCCATAAGTCAAACCTCCCTATACCGACTACGGGGCTTGCATATGGTCTGGTAAAAGGGACCATACTTGTAATCGGCATCCTGATTGCGCTTGGGGTCCTTGGTATTTCAATAACACCCCTTCTGACAGCGCTCGGTGTTGGAGGTCTTGCAGTTGCCCTGGCCCTTCAGGATACACTGGCAAATCTCTTTGCAGGGATTCATATATTGTATTGGTTGAAAAATCAATACGCGTCGGTGATTTCATCAGGCTTGAGTCCGGACAGGAAGGGTATGTGGAGGATATTACATGGAGGACCACTAGGATAAGGATGTTGCCGAACAATATGGTAATCATTCCAAACAATAAACTTTCTCAGAGTGTAGTTACAAATTATTATCTTCCTCAGAAAAGTATGGCGATTTCTATCCCGTTTAGTGTCAGTTATGATAATGACCCTGAAAAAATAGAAAAGGTTGTTTCGGAGATAGCAAAAACGGCTGCAGGAGAGGTCCCTGGATTGCTTGAAGAACCATCTCCGTTAGTAAGACTTGTGCCTGGTTTTGGAGAAAGCTCTCTTAATTTCACACTTAACTGTAATATAGAGGAAATAACTCACCGGCATCCCGTTGAACATGAACTGAGAAAGAGGATATTCAAGAGGTTCAGGGAAGAGGGGATAGTGATACCATTTCCTCAGCGAGTCGTACATTTGAAGAAGGAAGAACGGTAGCTTGTTTTGCAATATCCGTTATGCTAACATTCACTCAAAAAATGGAGCCATGAAATGTCAAATATAAAACGTGCAATTATTAGTGTCACTGACAAAACCGGAGTTGTAGATTTCGCACGAAATCTTGCAGACATGGGTGTATCTATGCTCTCAACCGGAGGAACTTCAAAGACACTTAAAGATGCCGGGTTAACGGTAATAGACGTGTCCCAGTATACCGGCTTTCCTGAAATGATGGACGGACGTGTAAAGACACTGCACCCAAAAGTTCATGGCGGGATCCTGGGCAGGCGGGATAAACCTGATCACATGAAACAGATGCAGGAACATGGTATAGAACCTATAGACATGGTAGTTATTAATCTTTATCAGTTTGACAAGGCTGTTGCCAGACCAGGATGCACACTTGAAGATGCTATTGAAAATATAGATATTGGAGGCCCTTCAATGATAAGGTCTGCTGCAAAGAACTTTGAGTCAGTTGCAGTTGTTACAGACCCTGCTGATTACAATTTGATAATAAAAGAGATGGAGCAGGCAGGAGGCACTCTTTCGCACGACACAAAATTCAGACTTGCTAAGAAGGCTTTTTCGACCACAGCAAAATATGACACCATGATTGCGCATTATCTGGAGAAGGTTTCTGAGAAACCTGAAGAAACGATACACTTTCCTGAGATTTTCACGCCGGCTTTTGAGAAGGTACAACATCTGAGGTATGGTGAAAATCCTCATCAGCGCGGGGCATTTTACAGGGAGGTGGGATTTAGCGGCACCTCCGTTGCCAGGGCAAAAAGACTGCAGGGTAAGGAAATGTCTTACAATAATTACCTCGATGCCAACTCTGCACTGGAACTTGTAAGGGAGTATGATGAGCCGACTGCTGTTATTATAAAACACAATAACCCATGCGGTGTTGCCTCTGCTGATGATCTAAAAGATGCATATTGCTTAGCACGAGATACTGATCCTGTATCATCATTCGGAGGTGTAATTGCATTTAACACTATAGTAGATGAATACACTGCTGAGGAAATAGCAAAGACATTTGTCGAGGTCATTGTAGCTCCTGAATATACAAGTGAGGCGCTCGAGATATTTAAGAAAAAGGCTAATGTACGCTTATTGGAAACAGGTCCGCTCGACATTATAGCTGAAGGCACTATGGACTTTAAAAGGATTGTCGGTGGACTCCTGATGCAGGATATGGACCTTGGGGTAAATACTGACATCGAAAATCTTAAGATTGTCTCAGTACGGCACCCCTCTGATGAAGAAATTGAATGTCTTCGATTTACATGGAAGGTATGCAAGCATGTCAAGTCGAATGCAATTATTTTCGGAAAGGGGACACAGACTGTAGGGATAGGCGCGGGTCAGATGAGCCGTGTAGATTCTGTCAGGCTTGCCGTATCAAAGGCAAGGAGTGAGATTAAAGGGTGCATAATGGCATCTGACGCATTTTTCCCCTTCAGGGATGCCATAGATGAAGCAGCAAAGGTTGGCATTACCGCAATAATTCAACCGGGCGGCTCTATAAAAGATGATGAAGTGATAAAGGCAATTGATGAATATAATATGGCAATGGTGTTTACCGGTGTCAGGCATTTCAGGCATTAGTAATATGAAAGGGCTTTTCAGGTGAATGTTTTAGTTATAGGAAGCGGCGGCAGGGAACATGCGCTTGTATGGAAGATTGCGCAGAGCAGGCGTGCAGGCAAAATATATTGTGCCCCTGGAAATGCCGGTATAGCAAAGATAGCCGAATGTGTTCCTATCTCAGCTACAGATATTCCATCGCTTTTTAATTTTGCTATGGAAAAAAAGATTGGCCTTACGGTGGTTGGACCTGAGGCGCCTCTTGTGATTGGCATTTCAGAGGCATTCAGAAAAGGGGGGCTGAGAATATTTGGCCCATCAGGTAATGCCGCACAATTAGAGGGGAGTAAGGCATTCTCCAAGGGCATTATGCAAAAATATGGTATTCCTACTGCTGAGGCCCGGGTATTTACTGATGATGAGGATGCTATTAAGTATATCAAGGATAAGGGAGTTCCAATTGTTGTTAAGGCAGACGGTCTTGCTGCCGGCAAGGGTGTAGTTGTATGTTCAAATGAAGATGAGGCAATAAGGGCAGTAAATATGATAATGTCTGAACGGTTATTCGGTGATGCCGGAAGACAGGTAGTTATTGAGGAATGTCTTCAGGGGGAAGAGGCGTCATTCCTTGTCTTTACTGACGGAAAGAGTATTATTCCAATGCCTTCCTCTCAGGACCACAAGAGAGCGCTGGACGGTGACAAGGGACCTAATACAGGCGGGATGGGGGCATACTCACCAGTTCCAATCATAGACAGGGAGATGCAGGACAGGATTATGGCAGATGTCATGATCCCTGCTGTAAATGGCCTCAACGCAGAGGGATATCCTTACGAAGGTGTTTTATACGCAGGAATCATGTTAACACCTCAGGGACCAAAGGTGCTTGAATTTAATTGCCGCTTTGGCGACCCGGAGGCACAGCCAATACTGATGAGATTAGAGTCTGATATCCTGGATATAATTGATGCTGTAATTGATAAAAGACTTGACACGATAACAATTGAGTGGAGCAATAAGGTGTCTGTTTGTGTTGTGATTGCAGCCGGTGGTTATCCTGATAAATATTCAACCGGTCAGATCATAAAAGGATTAGATGACATTGAAATGATGACTGACATTATTGTCTTTCATGCAGGGACAAAGACGGATGGGACAAACATTTTCACGTCCGGAGGAAGGGTGCTTGGTGTTACAGCCCTCGGAGAAGACATAAAGTCAGCAATTGAGAAGGCATACGAGGGGATAAGCAGAATTCACTTTGATGGTATGCATTACAGGAGGGATATTGGGCGGAGAGGAATGTAGTTTAGTGCGAAGTGTGGAATGCGGAAAGCGGAATTTAAATAATATGGATGAGGAGAGTAGCGGATGAACAGGTCGTTGGTAGCTATAGTTATGGGAAGTGAATCTGATCTGACTGTGATGAATGAGGCTGTAACAATGCTCGACAAGTTTAATGTCACATATGAGGTTATAGTAGCCTCTGCACATAGAAGTCCTGGTCTTGTGCATGAGTTTTCAAAAGGGGCCGAGGAAGCCGGTTTTGAGGTTATTATCGCCGGCGCCGGAGGAGCGGCACACCTGCCTGGTGTAATAGCAGCGGAAACCGTGCTTCCTGTAATTGGCGTGCCTATTGATTCATCCCCCCTGAATGGATTTGATTCTCTACTCTCTATAGTGCAGATGCCAGCCGGCGTGCCTGTGGCGACTATGGCTGTGGGAGTCGCCGGCGCAAGAAATGCGGCATTACTCGCTATACAAATACTGTCACGAAAGGACATCACCCTGTTAACACAACTCAAACAATATAAAAGTGACATGGCTTATGCGATAGAGAAGAAACAAGAAGCAAGAAACAAGAAACAAGAATGAAAGTCATAAATATAGACCAGAACAATCCCGATCCTTTAGTGGTTTCTGAAATAGCCGAATTATTTAAAACCGGCGCAGTTATTGCATTCCCGACGGATACTTTCTATGGACTGGGAGTTGACATCACAAACGAGCGTGCAATTGAGCGGATTTTTTCCATTAAAGAAAGAATGCGTACGAAACCAATACTTATTTTAATATCAGATAAGAAAGAACTTCGTTCTTTTATTGCAGACAGGGATATACCTATTACAGCAGAAAGGTTAATGAATGCATTCTGGCCAGGTCCCCTGACTATAATTTTTCGTGCATCAGAATCAGTTTCGCCATTACTGACAGCATATACCGGAAAGATTGGAATACGCTTGCCTGACAATGAGTTATGTAGAAATGTTATAGCTAAACTTGAACATTCTATTACCGCAACAAGCGCAAATATTGCAGGAGAAAAGAGTCTCGAAAATCCGGAAGATGTCATAAAGGCTATAGGAGATAAAATTGATGTATTAATAGACGGTGGTGCAACCAGGGGGGGCTATGAATCTTCTGTTGTTGATGTCACAGGGAAACAGCCTGTAATCCTGAGAGAGGGAGCCATCTCCGGCTCAATGATTAATGAGGTCATTAGGGGGTACGTTGTTGAAACTGATAGTACAGATACCATGTCTTAATGAGGCGGATACACTTCCGGATACAATTAAGGCTATTCCCCGCAAGATAGCCGGTATAGATGCTGTTGAAATTCTGGTTATAGATGACGGGAGTAGTGACCGGACATCACAGGTTGCCAGGGAATGCGGTGCGGATCATGTAATAAGGTTCAAGATGAATCAGGGTCTTGCAAGGGGATTTATGGCAGGACTTCAGACATCTGTCGGTCTTGGAGCTGATATTATTGTGAATACAGATGCGGATAATCAATATAATGGAGGAGACATCCCAAAACTAATCCAACCAATCCTTGACGGCAGGGCTGATATAGTTATAGGTGACAGGGAAGTAGAGACTATAGAGCATTTTTCTTCATCCAAGAAATTTTTTCAGAAACTCGGAAGCTGGGTTGTAAGAGTAGCTTCTGGTACCCATATACCTGATGCAACAAGCGGATTCAGGGCATATAGCCGTGATGCTGCCCTGCATACTAATATTGTATCCGGCTATACCTATACACTTGAAAGCATTATTCAGGCAGGTCAAAATCGTCTCGCAATAACGCATATCCCTGTCAGGACAAATCATGTACTTCGCCAATCAAGGCTTATTTCAAGCGTTCGCAACTATATTGTCAGATCTGCATCAACTATTGTAAGGACATATGCCATGTACAGTCCTCTTAAGTTTTTCTTTTCAATAGGAATGATAGTTTTTCTTGCCGGCTTGATCTTAGCTGCCAGGTATCTGTTTTATTTCTTCATTGGAGAAGGTGCAGGTCATATTCAATCTCTTATATTGGCAGCCATATTGATGATGCTTGGTTTTCAGACTGTTGTAATTGGTCTTATATCAGATTTGATCGCTGCTAACCGAAGATTAAGTGAAGAGGCCGTCTACAGATTGAGGAAAATGGACAAGGAGGTATAAATAGTATGGATTCTTTGATTAAGAAATTAGAGCAGAAGAGTGCAAAAATAGGGATAATAGGCATGGGCTATGTTGGCCTGCCATTAGCTTTAGAATTTTGCAAAGTGGGTTTTGATGTCACCGGCATAGATTTAGACAAGAAAAAGATTGACTCCATCAACAATGGAAAGTCTTATATAGAAGATGCAACTAATGCTGATATAGAATCAGCAGTCAGACAGGGGAGACTTCATGCCACTACTGATTTCAGTGTATTGCAGCAGATTGACACCGTAAGTATTTGTGTCCCCACGCCGCTCAGAAAGACAAAAGACCCGGATATATCCTATATAATAAGCGCCACTAAGGAAATAAAGAAATACCTTCATCCCGGTCAGCTCATAGTCCTTGAGAGTACTACCTATCCCGGCACGACAGATGAGATAATTTTGCCTGAACTTGAAAGCAGCGGTTTAAAGGTTGGCGTTGATTTCTTCCTTGCATTTTCACCTGAACGTATAGATCCGGTAAACAAACTCTTCAACACTAAGAATACACCCAAGATAATAGGCGGGGTTACATTAAAATGCACTGAATCTGCCAGGGCATTATACAGCCAGGCTGTTGATAAAATTATAACAGTGGGCTCCACCAGGGCCGCAGAGATGGTTAAATTACTTGAGAATACATTCAGGGCTGTGAATATAGGGCTTGTTAATGAAATAGCAATTATCTGTAATAAACTGGGCATGGACGTCTGGGAGATTATAGATGCCGCGGCCACAAAGCCATTCGGGTTTATGCCATTCTATCCCGGCCCCGGACTCGGCGGACATTGCATACCTGTAGACCCGCTCTATCTTTCATGGAAGTTAAAGATGTTTAACTACAATGCACGGTTTATTGAGCTTGCAAGCGAGGTAAATACCAATATGCCGTATTTTGTGGTAACCAAGGTATTTGATGCATTGAATGCACATAGAAAAAGCATTAACGGGTCTAATATACTTGTACTCGGAGCAGCATATAAGAAAGATGTTGGAGATGTCAGAGAATCGCCGGCACTTGACGTAATCAGATTGCTTAAGGATAAGGGTGGTGTGATATCATATAATGACCCTCATATCCCTCTCCTTCATGAGGATAATATGGATCTCAGATCTATTGACTTGAGTGATTACTCTGCATTGAATAATTATGATTGTACTGTTATTGTTACCGATCACTCTTCGTATGATTACAAGAAGGTGGTTGAGTGTTCTAATATTGTAGTTGATACGCGTAATGCAACTAAGGGTATAGTATCAAATAAAATTGTGAGGTTATAGATCATATGGAAACTTATTTAGTTACAGGTGGCGCAGGCTTTATAGGATCGAATATCGTAGAGACTTTACTTGAACAGGGACATTCTGTCCGTGTCCTCGATAATTTCTCTACCGGGAAAAAGGCTAACATCGAAAGGGTTATCAGTCATCATTCATTAGTCCCTGAGCGTGATTACATCTATTCGAGCAGCAGTGACATGCGTATCCGCCCGGAGAGATATCCACGGTTGTTTGTCATTGATGGTGACCTTCGCGACAGTGATACATGCTGGAGGGCTGTGTCAGGCGTAACATATGTCCTGCATCAGGGCGCTATACCTTCAGTCCCACGCTCTATTTCTGACCCTGTGGCAACAAATGACACAAATATAAGAGGTACTCTCAATATGTTGATTGCAGCGAGAGATGAGGGGGTCAAAAGATTTGTATTTGCCTCATCTTCGTCAGTATATGGTGATACACCGACTCTTCCTAAGGTGGAAACCATGCCTTTGTTGCCATTATCACCTTATGCCTTGAGTAAGCTTACAGGTGAATACTATGCCGTGTTATTTTACAAGTTGTACGGTTTGTCAACAGTATCTCTGAGGTACTTTAATGTGTATGGCCCGGGCCAGGATCCGTTGTCTCAGTATGCGGCCGTAATCCCAAGGTTTATCACGGCATTACTCAGCGGCAATCCGCCTGTTATATACGGTGACGGCGAACAATCAAGGGATTTCACATTTATAGAGGACTGTGTTGCTGCTAATTTGTCGGCATGCAGGGCAGAAGGGGCATCGGGAAGGGTTTTTAATATAGCATGCGGCGTTAGAACTACACTTAATGAACTCTTCAAAAAGATCAGGGATATCACAAAAACTCATATTGACCCTCTATATGAGGCCTCAAGACCAGGTGATGTCAAACATTCTCTTGCTGATATTAATCAGGCAAAAGATATATTAAATTACTTGCCTGTATTTACCATAGATAATGGTCTAAAGATGACCATAGAATGGTTTAAAAAGAATTCATAGACAGGTGTATTTCCCGGCAATAAGCTTTTCCACCATGTCTAACTCATATCTGGTTAAATCTCCTTCAGAGAGTTGAATCCCAACTGTTTTAGCGAATCCTGCAGATATGCCTGCAGATAGTAAAGACGTAAAATCATTACATTTATCGGGAAATACTTCGTCACTCATACAATCTCTCAGGGAAATAGAAGAATCTCCATTCTCTGATTCTAATCCGTTAATAAGAATTGAACCATGCTGCAGAAATACATCACGCCAACGCCGCTGAGCGCTGCCAATAAGTTTTTTCCCTTTAACTGTAATTTCATGTCCCAAGGTTGTATTGAAACATAGATGGGTCTTATGATACTTCTTCCCGGAAAGAGTATTCCTGCTGTTTGGCAAATCAGGATTTTCTTCAATAGGATCAGGGTTGATACCGAGATTTCTTAGTCCGGCTATCAGGGCCTTTGCAACACCGGTATATGTTCCCTTAATGTTGTCAGGAAAGAGTTTGTTGTCTGTCCTGGACACCACACTATAGCTAAGATCATTACCGTGAAAGACAGCCCTGCCGCCTGTTATACGCCGTACTATATCACGCTGATGTACAAAGCTCATGAGCGTTTCATCAAGCTTCTGAAAGTATCCTATAGAAATGCACGGTGGATCCCATGTATAGAAACGGAGTGTAGACGGTACTTTCCCATCCCTGACTGCAATCGCAATTGCCTCATCAACTGCCATATTATAATATCCGTTGTTATTACCTGTATTAATCAATCGCCATGTTTGCATTAGAATTAATTATCATATATCAATGTATCTAATCAATATATTAAAATTTTCCTATTGAAAATCATGGCAAACCAGTTTATATTATATATAAATACGATATAAAAGTAACTTTTGAGGAGAATACTGATGAGTACAGTTAAGACAGGACAGGTAACCATACCCAGAAAACACAAGGAGGGAATGTTTGAGATCCGATTGGAAAGTATAGGAGGTCTCGGAGCAAATGTTGCAGGTAAGATAATGGCTGAGGCTGGCGTCCTCGGGATGGGCCTTAATGGATCGAATTTTTCTTCCTATGGTTCGGAAAAGAAGGGGGCTCCTGTAAAGGCGCATATACGGTTATGTGACAGTGAAACACCTATAAGGACTAATAGTCCTGTAGAAAACCCACATATACTGGCAATTTTCCATGAGGCACTCATTAAAACGGTACCTGTACTGCAGGGAGTGGGGCCAGAATCAACTGTTCTGTTAAATACAACTAAAACCACAACACAGGCAAGGGAACTATTAAAATTACACGGTGGATATATAGGGTGTATTGACGCACTTAATATAGCTATTGAAGAAAAGAGCAGGGTTAACATACCGATGCTTGGCGCCATCTGCAAGGCAAGCGGATTTTTTAATGCTGATGCACTAAGGGATGCAATTAAACATGTGTTTGGGAAAAAGTATCCTCAGACCGTAGCAGGCAATCTAAAAGCCTTTGAGAGAGGTTATGATGAGATAAAAACAGAATACTTTGCACCGGATGACAGATATCCATATCAGCCATTTGTAAGGAACCCGTCCAGGCTTGGCTATTTGAACCAGCCCATAGGCGGAGTAGTGGTCAGTGCCGGTATTACACGTCAAAAGGATTTAAGTCCTTCACGCACAGGGTTTATCCCTGTGTTGGATCTTGAAACCTGTACTCACTGTGGTGAGTGTGACTATGCATGTCCGGACTATTGTTTTGTCTGGGAAAAAGGATTATCCAAAACAGGTAAAGAGGCTATATTTCTTAAGGGCATTGACTATAACTACTGCAAAGGATGTTTGCAATGTGTATGGATTTGTAAACCAAAGGCCATTTCAATAGGAAAAGAGAGTGACTATAATGTTGATGAGATAACTGTGCCACTTTCATTCAGGAAATAATGATTATGCCGGGATATGTTATCAGTCTATAAGGAGGAGTTATGGAGGCAGAAGTAAAAAAGGGGGCCAAACAGTTAACCGGATTTTTGAGTGGAAATGAAATGGCTTCCCTTTCAGCAAGTCAGATCAATTTTCATGTTATGGGTTACTACCCAATTACGCCATCAACTGAGATAGCTGAAAATCTGGATGAGATGAAGGCAGAAGGGGAGCATGATATTCTTATGATCCCTGGTGAAGGCGAACATGGCGCTGCGGCTATTTGTTATGGGGCTTCAACAACAGGAGCAAGGGTGTTTAATGCCACGTCTGCCCAGGGACTTCTGTATGCTATGGAACAAATGCCTGTCCAGTCCGGTACAAGATATCCCATGTTGCTTGACCTTGTTATGCGCTCAGTTTCAGGACCACTTGACATAAGAGGTGATCATAGTGATGTTATGATGGCCCTCAATTGTGGATGGATTATTCTCCTGGCTAAAGATCCTCAGGCTGCTTATGACATGAACTTTATAGGTGTTAAGATTGGTGAGCTTGAAGATGTGCGGCTTCCGGTAATTGTTGCCTATGATGGTTTTTTTACAAGCCATCAGAAACGCAGGGTTCAATATTTTGAAGATAAACAGGTGATACAAGAGTTCATAGGCTTTCATCCGCCCAAATATATATCAATAGATCCAAAGAATCCTGTCACCATAGGGCCGTATATGAACGACCCTGACCTTATTAATAACAAGAAACAGCAATCAATGGCTATGGAGGCAGCTTACCATCACCTGGATGAGGTGTTTGAGGGTTACTACCAGATTAGTGGAAGGCGCTATGGCCTTCTCGATACATATATGATGGAAGACGCTGAGGTAGCGCTTTTTATTCTGAATTCCGCCTATGAGACATCAAAAGAGGCTGTTGACAGACTACGTTCTGAAGGTTTTAAGGTCGGAGTTATGATGCCGAATGTGATAAGGCCATTTCCTGCAAGAGAAATCAGGGACTGCATGAAGAAGGTCAAGGCAATATGTGTAGCAGACAGACAGGAATCATTTGGAGGCTGGGGTGGCAACATGAGTATAGAAGTAAAGGCCGCACTGAAGGATGATCCTGAAAACAGGACTCTTGTTTTAAGCCGCATATATGGGCTGGGTGGCAAGGAGTTTTATGTGGAAGATGCAGTAGATATGCTCAGGGAAGCTGTTGATACTGCAAATAAAGGGAAGGTAAATGTACCATTTGAATATGTTGGCGCCACACCAGGCGACCTGAGTTTCATCCCCGGACAGGTTCAGAATCCTCTGACAAGAGAGGAAATGTCCCCCGGGATAATAAAGGTCAACAGGGATGATACAACCGGCAAATGGGACATTAAAGGGGTAAGTGCAAGACCACTTAATGAAGTACCAAAAAGAATTGCTCAGGGGCATTCAGCATGCTCAGGATGCGGGATATTCCCGGGCCTTGATACCTTTTTCAAAGGAATTCAGGGGGATGTAGTAGTGCTGTATCACACCGGTTGTGCAATGGTGGTAACAACAGGTTATCCCTATTCATCACATAATGTCACATATATACATAACCTGTTTCAGAGCGGTGCACCAACCCTTGCAGGAGTTGTAGAGGCATTCAGGGAACGACAGAGAAGGGGAGAGATACCGGCCACTGAGGATATAACATTTGTGATGATTACCGGCGATGGCGGAATGGATATAGGTATGGGGCATGCTATAGGTACAGCTTTGAGAAATAATAATCTTATAATCCTTGAATATGATAATCAGGGTTATATGAATACGGGTGCACAGCTCTCGTTCTCTACACCTTTGGGGCATGCAACCTCCACATCTCATGTCGGGCCTTATCAGTACGGCAACAAGATGCAGCATAAGGATACTGCTCAGATAATGGCTGCCTGTAATATCCCTTATGTATTTACAGGGATAGCGACTCAATACAGAGACCTCATAAAAAAGGCAACTAAGGCCCAATACTACGCAAAGAATGAGGGGACTGTTTATGGAAAGATTCTTATTGCATGTCCTCTTGAGTGGAAGAGTGAAGAGAGGATTGGACTTGAAATAATACAGGCAGCAACCGATTGTTGCTTCTTTCCATTATATGAGGTTGAACATGGGGTCACTACAATTAGTTATGACCCGGAGGAAAAGGGGAAGAAGTCGCCGGTTACAGAATGGCTGAAGCTTATGGGGAAGACAAAACACCTCGGAAAACCGGAATATAAGGCAGTTGTTGAATCATTACAGAAGGAAGTAGACCGAAGGTGGGAGAGACTCAAGGCAATGGCTGCTAATCCACTCTTATAAAAAGACCCGACCCCTTGAACCCTTATTTATGTCAAACATACACTACTCAACCCATGAAATAAACTGTAAGGTTGTTTATTACGGACCAGGACTATGCGGTAAGACTGCTAACATAAGGTATATTTTCAACAATACCAATCCCGAGAGTAAAGGTAAGTTAATCTCTGTGTCTCCGGAAACTGAGCACACCCTTTTTTTTGACTTTCTCCCGATTTTCCTTGGTACTCTGAACGGATTTTCACTTAAATTCCATCTGCACACAGTACCAGGACAGATATTTTATGATGATAGCCGGAAGCTTATTCTAAAAGGAGTTGATGGTATTGTGTTCGTAGCAGACTCACAGATTGAAAGAATGGATGCAAATATCGAAAGTATGGATAACTTAAAGAAAAATCTTTTTGAACAGGAAACAGATATTAACCATATTCCACTTGTATTTCAATATAATAAGAGAGATCTTCCAAACATATTGCCTGTTGAAGAGATAGACAGGATTATTAACTTCTCCGGGGCATCTCATTTTGACGCTGTTGCTATAAAAGGGGACGGTGTGTTTGAAACATTGAAAGAAATAACAAGACAGGTAATAGTAAGGTTAAGAGAATCCATGTAATCGGTCATCATAAATCATAAAATCATTGACTTATCTATCGTCATTTTTATATAATATTCAATATTTTAAACTTAATAATCCCCGGTAGCTCAATAGGCAGAGCGAGCGGCTGTTAACCGCTAGGTCGCAGGTTCGAGCCCTGCCCGGGGAGCCAATAAGGTATTGGTTGCTTTGGCACTGTAATTGCAGCGTTTTTAGCCAGTTCGCATACAATGCGAATCAAATATCAACATGTCAAATCAACATAATAAGAGGAGGAAAGTTATGAGAAAAGGAAGTATTAATAAATTTCTACAGAAGTTAATTTTAGCTCTATTCTTTACTGGCGTTTTTTGGGGTGGATACAGCTATGCCGCTGGTCCGGCGGTTGAGTCTAATGCTATCCCGTTGTTAGAATCTGTAAGACAGAATTATTATGCCCAGGTACGCCTGGAGTCACTTAAAAACAGTAACAATGTTAAAATTAGCAGAGATGTTCCTGCAAATTTGTGGTTAAATAAGGTAAAGGCAACTGAAGTAAATATGGTAACTAATCGTTTTGAAGCAGGACCGCAGGTGGCCATTCGTATAAATGGCAAGACGTATTTTGCCAACGGTGAAGGATATGCATTAAATATACAAGAGAATCCCTCTGTACGATTTGCAAAAGACCCGATTACGAATAAGATAATTGACAAGGCAGATGCTGTTAGTTACGCAGATGCATCCGGCAGGATTTTATACTTTGAATCAGACATGACATTCGATCGTTTTGTTGGTCTGGCAAGCTCAGAAACTCTTTACGGGTATTCAAGATAGTTATTTGACATATCTGAACTATATGATACTTTTAATACTATAAACTACATATAAATTTTGACCACCGATAATAGCAAACTGCCGGTAACGGTAGGACGCAAAGCCACCGGCCCTCTGATAAGAGGGCAGCGGGGATGCCGAAGTGGATGATGGATTAAAGCCCATTACCATTCTGGTGGTAATGGGCTTTTTTATTTCCCACTTCGGCCAGGAGGGGAAAATGAAGATACTTATCAGTATCCTTATAGCAGTAATCCTCATGGCCGCTCAGCCAGTCAAGGCTTTTGAACCTGAGATTAAGGAAATTATTCAGATTGGTACAGCCTTCGTAACAAACCTTACAGTTCATGAGTATGGTCATGCCATAGTAGGAAGTTCTGTGGGTGCTGAAGGTATTTCAGTCTCCTTTATGAGCAAACAAAAAAACAATCTTTTTCTTGGTTATACCTCAACCAGGAAGATTGACGATAATGCATATCCATCTTTTGCGCTGGGAGGCGAGATCGGGGCAAATATGAGCTTTGAATATGCACTTTACAGATTCCGTAAACAGCCGTCAGCCTATAACAAAGCCCTCCTTTTCTTTAGTGGTACGGATTTCCTGTGGTACACGGTTTACACATACTATTTTAATGAAGATAATCCGGAGGCCGATCCAAATATCCTTCATAGAGAAACCGGGATAAGCAAGGATGCAATACTTGCCGCAGCCTTGTCACAGTCACTACTTAATGGCTACAGGGTAGTTTCAGGTGAGGATAAAGTCATTCCATATTTTACCTTTAGTAAGGATTCCATTGGATTTCATGTTAAGGTCCCATTCTGAATGATATAGCATTCTTATATACCAATACTAAAATTACTTGACACGCACTCCAAAACTGGTCTATAAGTATAGACATAATCCAGGTGCGCTTAGGATTGAAATCCAAGCCAAGAGGGAACCCTGTGAGAATCAGGGGTGGTCCCGCCGCTGTAAATGGGGACGAAGACTGTTATTTACCACTGGGATATACATAAATCCCGGGAAGGTGCAGTCAATAGGATGATCCATAAACCAGAAGACCTGCCTGGTAAACATTGGTAAACATACATAGAATATTGTAACCGCCGGAAGAGTGGTTCCAAAAATTCCTGCAGGGTGAAGAAACAGGGTGCAATCCTCAGGGCCGTTATTATGGCTTTGGGGATTTTTTATTTTCAGGACAGGGAAAAAATTATGACTTCACCTCTTCACTTTAAAAGATTATGCGTAGTATCTTTTCTGATATTTTCTATAACCCTATATTTTTCAGACTGTATTTATGCAAAACCATTTACTGACGACATCGGAAGAAATATAGAGATAACTAAAAAGCCTGAACGTATTATATCTCTCGCCCCGAACATAACAGAGATCCTTTTCTTCCTGCAATTAGGGGATAAGATTGCAGGAGTTACTGATTTTTGTGACTATCCTGAAGAGGCAAAACTAAAACCAAAGGTAGGATGGCTTATAAGTCCAAGTATCGAAAAAATTATCTCTCTGCGGCCTGACATCGTCTTTGCTACGGCAGAAGGGAATCGTCCTGATATAGTAGAAGAACTTGAACGGATGAAAATCAATGTGTATGTTATGAATCCTCATAGCATTAGTGATGTCCTCCGGGAGATTAAGGTCATCGGCAACATTACTGGTCAGGTTGATATTGCATTAACCGGGGTAAATGCCTTAACCCGCAGAATTGATAATATTAAGAAGAAAACAGTGGCTGGCAGTCAAAAGAGGGTTATGTACCTTGTCAGCATAGACCCTGTCATATCAATAGGTCCGGGGAGCTTTATTCATGATATGTTAACGACAGCAGGCGGTATTAATGTGTTATCAGATTCTCCTATTCGCTATCCACGCATTGATATGGAAGAAATCATACTGAAAGACCCTGAGGTAATTATTGCGCCCACGGATCTGATAGACTCAATAAACGTATGGAAGAAAAGATGGGGCGGCATATCAGCTATCACGCATGGAAATGTGTATCCGATAAACCCGGATATAATAAGCAGGCCTGGACCAAGGATAGTAGATGGACTTGAACAGATATATGAATATATTCATGGCACTGCAAAATTTAAAAATCAAATATCAAAATGACAAGGAAATATCTATAAAGGGGTAATTCTATTTACATGCAAACACTCACCTTAAGACGCTGGTTATCTTCAATATCCATTATATCTGTGTTCTCCGTTTTTGTTTCATTTATTTTATTGTTTTTAGGGTCGGATGCAGTAAGACCTTACGAGGCACTAATGGGATTGAAGGCTGCAATCACCGGCAATCTTTACTCAGGAACAGTAAACACTATCCTTTTCCATGTCAGGCTTCCGCGAATATTACTATCATTGATAGTAGGAGGTTCACTTGCAGCAGCCGGTGCAGGATTTCAGGCAATTCTAAAGAACCCGCTTGCCGATCCTTATGTCCTTGGCATATCAAGTGGAGCAGCCTTAGGAGTAATAGTCTCGCTATATATTAACGTCTTTATAAGTATAGCCGGCATCTCCTCAACTATAGTATTTGCATTTACAGGGGCAATGTTTACACTATATATTGTTTACAGGCTTGGAAGTGTTGATGGGAAAATCCCACCCCATACCATGCTCCTGTCAGGTGTTATGGTCAATGCAATCATATTTGCTGTTATCCTGTTATTATCATCTATAAATACCTCACTCAACTTCTATAAGATCGTCTTCTGGTTATTAGGTTACATAAGCTCGCCTGACTATCCCTCATTAATAATAACCTTAATCTTTTCACTTATTGGTATAGCTATTCTTTTTTCTCAGGCAAAAGCATTGAATGTACTTACAATGGACGATGAAACTGCATCTACACTTGGAGTAGATGTTGTAAAGGTAAAAAAACTTGTCCTGCTTGGAGGAGCTCTCCTTGTCGCAGCCTCAGTATCTATATGCGGCCCCATAAGCTTCATTGGTATTATGATCCCGCATGCTGTGCGATTGCTGACCGGACATGACTATAAAATGGTTCTCCCCATATCTGTAATTGCCGGTGGGATCTTCCTTGCTGTAGCTGACGCATTCGCAAGGACTGTAGTATCACCGACAGAGATCCCTGTCGGTATAATAACTGCAATCACCGGCGGGCCGTTTTTCCTGTACTTGCTGCGTACAAGGAGACTCGTATGAAATCTGCTTATAAAGCCAATAACATATATTTTAAATATACAGATCACTGGGTGATCGAAGATATTTCCTTTAATATACGGGATGGTGAATTTTTTGGTATTATAGGCCCCAATGGCTCAGGTAAATCTTCACTTCTTAAATTGATATCCAGGATTTACATGCCACAAGAAGGCCGCATCTCTCTCAGGGAAACCGATATCTCTCTTCTTGGAAGAGATGAACTATCAAAAACAGTTTCCTATGTGCCACAGGAGTCTTCTTTTCTTTTTCCATATACAGTTGCTGAAGTAGTATCATTGGGTAGAATTCCCCACCTTAAGGGTAGATTATTTGAGGATTCGCATGACCAAAAAGTAGTAGAAGACGCAATGAGATTGGTGGGGATAGACAATTTACGTGATAGAACTATTACAGACATATCCGGAGGAGAAAAACAGAGGGTAATTATAGCAAGGGCGCTTGCTCAGGAACCTGATATCCTGATTATGGATGAACCTACTACATCCCTGGACATAGGTCATCAACTTGAAATATTTAATCTCCTTTCGAGACTTAATACAGAAAAGAAATTAACCATCATAATTTCATTGCATGATTTGAATCTTGGGAGCTTGTTTTGCCACAGAATTATGCTTATGAACAGGGCAAGGATTTCTGCCATTGGAACACCACTTGAAGTCATAACTGAAAAGAATATCCGGGATGTCTATGGCTGTAATGTAATTGTGGATAAACATCCTGTAGCAGGGACACCACGCGTAAGTCTTATCTCAGAGGACAATGCATTTCAGTGTTACGATGTTCCACATACAAATGCGGCGTGGAGAAAATCGTAATGATTAACAAAAAGATATTATTAATGATATTGTTTTCTTTTGCAGCTCACATGGCAGTCGCTGCGGTTATAGTGTATGTCCCATCTGAGATAACTAAAGATATGTTGGCAGGTCATCCGGATAATGTTATTTGGGGTTATGTTTCTGAAGTATCCCCAAAGATTCATAATGAAAATCAACCGGACAAGGCAGTGCTTTCATTGAACCCTTCGGCAGTGCTCAGGGTAAACTCCGAGAAAAATGTCCAGCCTATCGACGATAGACGGGGTTTTCTAACCCCGTTACAGGGATTTTCATCTGAATCCTCAGCGAATGTTCTACTACATGCATCAACAGCACCCGCATTGTCAGTTGCAGAAATTGACTCAGCTAAAGAGCAAAATGAAGAACCGGGAAATTCTTCAACGCTATCAGGGAACTCTTCAATTAATATACAACACGACGATGTTAGTGTGACAAGTATTGCTGCAGGAAATGACAACTATGACATGAAAACGCTTGCTGAATATGTTAGAAATGAGATAGAAAGGCAAAAATATTATCCTGATATTGCCAGGACAAAAGGTATTGAAGGAACAGTATACATAAATTTCTATATTGGACAAGATGGGACACCCGGCAGCATATCCATTGCGAAGTCTTCCGGGGAAAAGATATTGGACGATGCCGGTATCATGACTATCAGGAAAATAGGAAAGATATCAAACTTACATAGGGAGTTAAGAGAGTTGGATATTGTAGTACCTATTACATACAAACTCGAATAGTTGACGCCGAAGATGGGTATTTTTCAGCATCAACTTTGATGGTAGATAGGCGAAGGGAAGGGGGTGCAAGTCCCCCACGGTGCCGCCACTGTAAGCGGGGAGCGAGTCCGGTAATATGCCACTGGGTAAATCCCGGGAAGGCCCGAACAAGCAACGATCCGCAAGTCAGGAGACCTGCCTATTTATCTGTTCTATCCATGCACCCTTTCGAGCAAGGAGGGAGGTGGTTTTTTTATGCCATGATAAAGTATTAAGTAAAATTACAATTTTAAATCAGACATCTCAAAATATAAGGAGAAATAACCAGATGAAAAGAATCTTAATTGTTTTGACCTGCATGGTATGCTTGCTTGATGCCAGCTATATTTATGCCGAATCTGTTAAATTTGAAGAGATAGTTGTTGTGGCTACCAGAGAAAGGGAAGATATCATACGTGTCCCTGCGAATGTAACAGTAATAACTGCGGAAGATATAGAAATGTCCGGGGTCTCTCAAATTACGGAGCTGTTAAGGAGTGAAGCAGGACTTACTGTTACAAACACAGCAGGTTCCTCTCCCACAGGAATTACAGTAGAGGCAAGAGGATTTAATAATGGGGGTGGCAATGGAGGGAGAACATTGGTATTGATAGACGGGAGAAAGGCAAATGATGCAGATTCATCCATACCGGATTGGGCTTCAATTCCACTCGATAATATAGATAGGGTAGAGATCATAAGAGGACCTGCTACAGCAATCTATGGAGACTCTGCCATGGCGTCAGTCATAAACATAATATCCAAGAAAGGAATGGGTAGACCAACTGCTGCGATAAGGGCTGAAGCAGGGAGTTGGCAGAAGTTCGACACAAAACTTACTTTACAGGGTTCAACAAAGGAGTTCAGTTACTTTATCTTTGGTAACCATAACGAAGAAGATGGATTCAGAGATAGATCAAATTTTAGAGCACAGAATTATACCGGCAAGTTCTCATATCTCTTAACACCTAAGGTTGAATTAATGATGAAGACCGGTGTTCATACGGATGAGAGAGAACTTCCGGGAAGTTTAACTGAAGATGATATAGTAAGCGTTGGTAGAAGAGGTTCTGCAACTGCCTCAGAAGACGATAGTGATAAGGACCAGTTTAACATAGACCTTGGGATTAGTATTATCCCTGACGAATATAACAGCCTTTCAACACTCTTTTACTTTAATCATGATGGGACAGGCTCTTTAAGTTCCATCCCAGGGTCAGGTACCACATCTATTGACGATGATGAAAAGGACTTTAGTCTTACACAAAGGTATACAACCACGCATCCGATCATGGGGAAGGAAAATAAGGCTACTATAGGTATTGATCTTCTGCAGGAGGAAGTAGATTCTGATAGTTTATCCAACTATCCTGATCCACTGTTTCCCTATATCCAGGAGCAGACAACGAACTTGAAGCGAAAGTCTTTGGGGTTGTACCTCCATGACGAATATTCAATTTCTAAAAAAATCCTCCTGGGGGGTGGGATAAGGTTCGACAGGGTACTCTTCGATTTTTCCAACAAGATACTTGATGTCGTCACCGGAATAACATCAAGGGATAAAGGGGCGAGGGATTTCAGTATGTTCAGCCCGAAGGTATACACTACGGTGTTGCTTAATGATAATATAAGTACCTATCTCAGTTATGCAAAGACATTCAGGCTGCCAAACAGGGATGAATTAACCGGTTTCTGGGGTTTTACTCCTGAACTCGACCCTGAGAAGGGTGAGAATATTGAGGCAGGTATAAAGACATTTTTTGGAACAAAATTCAGAGGTGGAGTTACTATCTATCATATGAAGGTAGAGGACGAGATACTATTGATGCCACCCAACGCAGGCGAATTCGCCTTTGGTCAGAACGAAAATTTTGATAAAATAGTCCACCGTGGATTAGAACTGACAACAGAGACAAAGGTATTCCCAGGAATATCCCTCTCAGGCAATTATGCTTTAATTGATACAGAGATTGAGAAAGGCCCCTTTAAAGGGTCAAAACTCCCTATAACACCTAAACACTCCGGGAGTATAGCAGCAAATATAGACATGGGCTATGGTTTTTATTTGTGGAATCAGGCAAGGTTTGCAGGTAAAAGGTATCTGGCAAATGACCTTTCCAATACATTTGATAAATTGCCTGGTTTTGGAGTATGGGATGCACGGCTATCTTATGTCCGCAAAGGGAGATCAGGCAGCGTAGCAACCTTCCTGCGCATAGATAATGTCCTGGATAAAAAATATGAGGAGTTTGGAGGAATAGGCGGGTATCCGTTCGGGTCGAGAATTGGCGTATACCCTTCCCCGGATAGGAGTTTTGCCGGAGGTTTGACTTATACAAAGGAGTTTTAAGATAACTGATAACTTGTAAAAAGAAGGATGTTACGTAATTGAAAACAATGTTCACATGGTTATTTATCGTATCATTCGTACTATGGACTGAAAACGTATTTGCAGGCAATACAGGCCAGGATGATATTGTAGTAACCGATACACGTTATGGTGTTAAGAGTACAAATCTGCTTTCATCTGCATTAGTTATTACAGAACAGGATATTAAAGCCAGGCATCTTTCTACAGTATACGACGTACTGAAGGGTCTGCCTGGCATTGATATTGTCCGGCAAGGCGGCACCGGCAAAGAAACATTTATTTTTATACGTGGAGCGGAGGCAGGTCACACACTTGTGTTGATAGATGGTGTAAGTGTCAATAACCCTGCCACCGGAGGTTTTAATTTATCTGACCTTTCGTCTGATAACATTGAACGTATAGAGGTCGTTTACGGACCATTAAGCCCACTGTATGGTTCAGATGCTATAGGCGGTGTAATCCAGATATTCACTAAGCGGGCAGATGTACCTTCAGGAAATATCAGCTATGAAAGAGGAAGTTTTGGAACTACCAGAGAAAATGTCTCTGCAACAGTGAAGAAAGATGCCTATGACCTCACTCTTTCCGCCTCAAGTCTGGATACGGATGGCTTTTCTGCTTCCAGCTCCGGTTCTGAGAGAGATGGTTATCAAAACACCTACATATCATCAAGGTTAGGTATACAGCGCGGGGCATTAACCCGAATTGATATTACCGCTCACCTTGCTGAGACAGAGAATGAATTGGACAATGTGAATGTTGATGATCCTGACTTTGAGCAGCATCGCCGGTGGAGCCTGTTGGGTTTTAATTATTCCTCTTCTTTAACTAACAACTGGACACAGAAGATTACCCTATCCAGATCAAATGACCAGTCATCCGCAAACATAAACGTCAATACAATCGGATGGCATCATAACATCAGGAGTAACGATGGGAATATTCTCACAATGGGTTATGAATGGCAGGACAAGGAGGCAGAAGTAAAGGCTTCTTACAGCAATTCCTTCTCTAACCATGCTGTTTATCTGCAGGAAAATAGAGTAGTCAGTTCATCTGCAAATCTTATTACAAGTTTGAGGTGGGATAATAGTACTATCAATGAGGGTATTTTTTCATATCGTTTTGGGATAGTCTATCAGCCCGCAGAAAACGTAACCTGGCGTCTTAAATATGGAACTGGATTCAAGTTCCCGAATTTTGATGATATATTCATTACTGATCTGAAACCGGAAACAAGCCAGGGATGGGAAGCAGGTGTAGAAGAGTTTATTTCTAAAAACTTCTTTATATCATTGAGCTACTATAATAATACATTTAAAGACCTTATACAGAAGAACCAGAATATCTCCGATGCTGTGTCAAAAGGGATAGACATCCTGGTAAACTGGCGGATGTCATCATTAGTAAGTCTAAAAGGGAATTATACCTATAATGATACAGAGGATATGGAAACCCATAAACATCTATACTGGCGGCCGCTTAATAAGTATGCAGCAACATTACAGCTTAATCCTTATGGCCGCTTTGGCCTGGATGTAAGTATGATACATGCAGGAAAGAGGGGTGATATCAACAATACCAACCTTTCGCCTTATACAAGGATAGACCTCCTGTCCAGCATTAAGATCAACAAGACAATCGGGATATATGCGAGGATAGAAAACCTGTTAGATGAAGAATATGAAGAAGCCGCGGGTTACAACACGTCCGGATTCTCAACATACGGCGGTCTACAGATCTCTTTTTAGCATACTAACTCCTTTATCTATCAGATCAGAGCCTAATCTTCCTTTAATCTTTTACCACCTATAATTGTTACCATAATTAGCTATTACCCTTGTCACCGGTACATTTGCTGTAGTATTATTATACATAGTATAGAAAATTGCCCAATAAAGGGGGGATAAGGGTTGCGTATCTTATTAATAGAAGATGAAAAAGACCTCTCATCAATAATCAAGCAGGGACTTGAAGAAGAGGGTTATATAGTTGATGTGGCCAATGACGGTGAAGAAGGTCAGTATATGGCCGAAAACTATCCCGCGAATGTTATCATCCTTGATATCATGCTTCCCATAGTAGATGGGATGACTTTGCTGAGCAATATTAGAAAGAAGGGCATTTCAACGCCGGTCATCCTCCTTACAGCAAGGGATGCTGTTCTCGACAAGATAAAGGGGCTTGATACAGGAGCTGACGACTACCTGACAAAGCCTTTTGTTTTTGGGGAACTCCTGGCAAGAGTACGCACCCTCATTAGACGCCAGTCTGCTGTAAAGGAATCTATTGTCCGTATAGCTGACCTTGAAATAAATACATCTACCCATGAGGTAATGAGAGGTGGAATCCATATTCCTCTTTCTGCCAGAGAATACGCTTTACTCGAATATCTTGCATATCATAAAGATAATGTAGTAAGCCGTACCGACATAGTAGAGCATATATACAAAGAAGATACTGATATGGATTCAAATATTGTGGATGTTTATATTAATTACCTTCGTAACAAGATAGATAAGGACCACAAAGAAAAATTAATCCATACTGTGCGGGGCGCCGGATATATGCTTAGAACAAAAGAGGTATGATATCTCAATGATGAACTCCATAAGGATAAAACTTGTAATATGGTTCCTGATAGTCTTTTCGTTGGTTTTCACATCTCTGGAAGTTTTCCTCTATTATAAACTGGAGTCTATTATTGTAAGCACTACAGACGACCATTTACGATCTACTATTGATACCATTGCCGGTCTTCTTGCTCTTGAAGATGACCATGGTCAATTGGAGATGGAACTGATTGAGTTGGCACATTCTGCAAAAGGAGACTATGCAGAAAAATTATCAGGACGTTACTATCAGGTAGTAGACTCAAAAGGAGAAATTCTTTCCCGTTCACCATCCTTAGTTCTGGCTGATGAAAAGCTGCCGGTTGTAACTAATGCCTCAACTTCTAAATTTGAAACAGTAATAGGGCCAAATGGAACTCCGATACGTTTGGTCAGTCATTCCTATCAATTTTCAAAAGGGTTATTAACTGTGCAGGCCGGAGATTCCATTGCCGATACTTATAAACTTTTAAGGTCATTCAAGAAGGCAGTAATAATATCTTACCCGATTATATTTTTTTTATGTGGTATAGGGACTTATTTAATAACAGGGTGGGCGCTACGATCTATAAGGGTCTTCTCTGCAAGTATTGATCAGATAACAGACAAAGACCTCAGCACCAGAATAGATGAAGTAAATAGCGCTGATGAATTAAAAGGCCTTGCCGGCAGTTTTAATACAATGTTAAAACGGCTCGAAATGTCATTTAACAGACAGAGACAATTTCTCTCTGACGCGTCTCATGAACTCAGAACCCCAACGTCAATAATAAGGAGTTACTGTGATGTAACATTGAACAGAGAGAGGAGTGCTGAAGAGTATAAGGATGTCCTCCGGAAAATCAGCGATTCGGTTAACAGGATGTGCGATATCATCAACCGTATACTTACTATATCCAGACTTGATAATATGGCGGTACTTTTCCGGCCTGCAAGAGTTGACTTAAAAGCTGTCGTTGAAGATGTGGTAAAACTGGTGGAACCAAATGCTGCTACCAGGGGAGTCAGGATAAACATGTCTGGTAATGATGTAATTATAAATGGAGACAGGGAAGGTCTTACAGAGATGTTCACAAACATTGTTGAGAATGCAATAAAATATAACAAACCGGAAGGGAATGTAGATATAAACATAAACGAAGTAAATGGTTCTGCATTAATTAGTGTTGCAGATACAGGAATTGGTATACCTGAAGAAGAGACAAAAAAAATATTTGACCGCTTTTACAGGGTAGATGCCAGCCGTGGTCAGACGATTGGCAGTGGTCTCGGACTCTCAATCGTATACTCCATAGTTGAATTTCATGGCGGAAGGATTGAGGTGGAAAGTACACTTGGAAAGGGGAGTATATTCAAGGTGTACCTGCCAAAGGACTATACATTACTCAGCTCTAACCAGGGATCTTTATAGGCTCCAATAACCTCTCTCATACGGTTCCTTAAATTGTCAATTATGCCGGCTTTATCTTCTAACAGCACCGCGCGGATATGTTCTATGCCAACCCGTTCCACAAAATTACTTGTCCGTTCTGTCCATCTCGCATTTTCCCTGTAGTATTGAAGAAAAATCCCTGTAATATCTATCACATCTTCCCTTGTTTTAACAACTGCAAGAAGGTCTGCAATCCTTGTTTTAACCCCCCCATTTCCGCCTATATAAACCTCCCAGCCAGTCTGAATACCTACTATCCCTATATCCTTTATCCTTGATTCTACACAGTTCCTTGGACACCCGGAGACTCCCATTTTGATTTTACCGGGACCTGGTATCCCCTGGTATATTTTTTCCATCTCTATACCGAGGGCAACAGAATCCTGCACCCCATAACGGCAAAATAAATTACCGACACAGGTCTTGCATGTACGGACTGCCTTTGTATACGCATGACCGGATGGCATATTAAGATCAGACCAGACTGATTGAAGCTGTTCCCTCTTTATCCCGAGGAGATCTATCCTCTGACCACCGGTAATCTTTACCATGGGAACTTCATACCTGTCAGCTACATCAGCAATAACCCGGAGTTCATCAGGAGTAATAACGCCACCATAGATGCGTGGAACAACCGAGAATGTCTCATCCTTTTGAATGTTGGCATGAAACCGGTCATTTACAGGTAACGTCTCACATTCCTTATCATAATCATCTATATATAGTTCAGTAAGCATATAATCAAGACCATGTCTGCATGATGGACATCCTGTACCATTTCCGAGTATCTGAAGGATTTCACTCACTGATTTAAGACGACGGGAAATAACATCTTTTCTGATATCCTCCCATGTCATAGGAATACATTCACAAAATATGTATTGACCTTCCTGCTTTACATATTCCCCGCCAAGTACATTTTGCAATATCTGCTCAATCTTAGGGGTGCATCCTTTACACGATGTGCATGCCCTTGTCTTATCAGATATCCCCTGAATACTTGTTAATCCATATTCCTCTATCGCATTTATAATTTCTCCTTTGCTTACCCCCATACAGCCGCAGATAGTGGCACTATCCGGCATAGAAGAAACTGATTTGACGGTTTCAGGTTGTCCTGTCAAGAGCGTCTTTCTCTGAAGTGATATATCTTCCTGATCCCGGATCAGTCCGAGATACCTTTCATAGCCATCCAAATCACCGAGAAGAATAGCGCCTGTTATTCTTCCTCCCTGAATCACCAGCTTCCGGTAGATTGATGCCCCGCCGTCGCTGTAAACTATCTCCTCACATCCTACGCTCTGTCTTATATTTCCAATTGCAGCCAGTGGGATATCAGCAACCTTGAGCTTTGCAGCTATCACTGAACCCTTATATTTAATAGTATGGTCCCCGCTTATTGCGCTTGCTGCAACTTTAGCCTGTTCAATTATGGGCGCAACGATCCCATAGACCTGTCCCTTGTGCTCAACGCACTCACCGACCGCATATATGTCAGGCGCGCTGGTCTGCATATAATCATCCACCACTATGCCGCGGTTTACAGTAATACCCGAATCTATCGCCAGTTTGACGTCCGGCCTTATTCCTGTTGCAACAACGACCATATCTGCCTCATAAGCGCTCCCGTTTGTAAAACGTACACCTGTTATGTTTCCCCCCTCTGTGATTATCTCATCAGCACTGTGACTTAATAAAACGTTTATGCCCAGCCGGGACATCTCCTTCTTTAGTATCTCTGCAGCGGTAGAATCAAGCTGCATTTCCATCAGCCTGTCCATCAGGTGAACAACAGTAACTTCCAATCCCTGATTGATAAGCCCCCTTGCGGCCTCCAGCCCTAACAGCCCTCCGCCGATTACGATAGCCTTGCGGCTTTTCTGAGCCCATTCCATCATGTTTCTTGTATCATCAAGATTTCTGAATGTAAAAACACCGGATAGCAGATTCCTGTCAGTTGTTTCAATCCCTTTAATTGGCGGTATAAAAGGACGACTGCCGGTTGCAATAAGAAGCTTGTCATAGTGATAATCTTCACCTTTGTCACTGACCACCTTTCTATTTGCTTCATCAATCTTAATAACTGAGGTACCTGTATGGAGTTCAATCCCATGGCTGTCGTACCACTCCTGTGTATTGAGTATAATCTCATTTAATCCTGCCTCACCTGACAGTACAGATGAGAGCAGAACCCTGTTATAATTTACATATGGTTCTGCCCCGAAGACTGTGATATCCATCCCATTTTGCCTTTTCAGGAGATGTTCAATGGTAGCCATTCCGCTCATACCATTTCCTATTACTACCAGATGAATTGATTTACTCATTTGTATCAAGTCTCCTTTCCTGACATTATATAATTCAAAACCAGTGCCACATTGTACATTTTACATATCTTATTAATATTGTTGATATATTCGTTGTTATTAGATTGAGTAATCCACGAAATAAGCCAATTAACCTGACATTATTGTCGTAACTGCAACAATAATGATTTACGTTTCACTTATGAAATTCGTCGGGTCATCATATTTCTGACAAATAATTTCCGCACCTCTTCGAGTCCCAACAATAGAAATGCAAAGGGTATAAGGAATAACCACATTGATAATGGTATCGGGCTGGTGGCAAACATAATATTCCCCGGTGATGTGTATACTATCAGCAAAATAATTACTATTTCCACAGAAATGCCGGCGAGCATAAATCTGTTTACCCATAGAGACATAGAGAAAACAGAAAGTATTCCCGACCTGCAGACAAAAACATTTGCCACCTGCGTTACTATTATACCTGTAAGGCAGACAGTAGTCGCCTGCCAATACAAAGGGTTTTTGGATGAAAGTGCATCTCCCCAGTGCCAGCCATTAATTGAAAGGAACCAGAAAAAGCCGGCCATAGAGGCTATTGCTTCAATTGGACCGAGAAACAGATAGGCCCTTGCCAGAAGCGGCAGAGAAAGCAGCCTCTCTTTCACTGACCTTGGCGGCCTTTTCAATAACCCTGGTTCAGGAGGCTCAGTCCCAAGGGCAAGGGCAGGCAGCATATCAGTGCCTAAGTCAACTGCCAGAATCTGCACAACCGTCAGCGGCAGGGGTATGCCAAGGATTACATAAGCTATATAAGGTATTATCTCAGGAATATTGCTGCTTAATATATAGGTAGTAAACTTTTTTATATTTTCAAATACAGCCCGTCCTTCCTCTATAGCCCTGACGATAGTCGCAAAGTTATCATCTAATAGAATAATATCCGCAGCCTCTTTCGCCACGTCAGTACCACTAAGGCCCATGGCTATTCCAATGTCAGCCTTTTTCAGGGCAGGGGCATCATTAACCCCATCCCCTGTAACTGCTACCACCTCCCCTAAATCTTTCAGGGCAGAGACTATTGTCATCTTGTCAGCAGGTGTAACCCGGGCAAATGCGATCTCATCGTTGAGCAGTGCATTCATGATGTCCTTATGATTCATACCTCTTAGTTCTGTCCCTGTGACAATATCAGGATTATTAAAGAGACCAATTTCTCTTCCTACTGCCCTTGCTGTCTCCGGATTGTCACCTGTGACCATAATGATCTTTATGCCTGCTTCATTGCAATCCTTAATTGCCCCGGGTACTTCAGGTCTGGGCGGGTCTTCGAGGCCGAGAAACCCCACTAATACCAGATCTTCTATCTTTTCCCATTCAGGGCATTTTATTTTAAAAAGTAGGGGATTACAATCCCTGTAGGCTACAGCCAGGACACGGAGTGCCCGGCCTGTCATATCGCTGAGTGCTTCATCAGCCTTTTTTTTTCTAACATCGTCAAAAGCAACGACCTCCCCATTGTGAAATATACCGGTACACATATTTATTAGTACCTCAGGGGCTCCCTTGACATATATAATTGCCCCGGACTCATCCTCGTGGAGCGTGGCCATCCATTTTCTGAACGGGTCAAAGGGATGTTCGGCTATTCGCGGCTCCTTTGTCCTGAGATTATCTACATCTATATAATTCTGAGCAAACTCAAGGAGGGCTTTCTCAGTTTGCTCACCAACAATTGCACCATCTCTTAAATATGCATCGTTGCATAGCGCACTCCCTTTAATAAGCGTCATGGTACTAAGGTCTGAATTGGCATCTATATGCTGAAGTTCCTTTAAGACGCTGTTTGTATATATATTAACTGCCGACATCCTGTTCTGTGTCAGCGTGCCTGTCTTATCTGTGCATATGACCGTTACAGAACCTAATGTCTCTACAGCCGTGAGTTTTCTAACAAGCGCCTTCTTCTTTGACATCCTCTGACTCGCCATTGCAAGAGACAAGGTTACTGTCGGCAGCAGACCTTCCGGTACATTGGCAACTACTATACCGAGGGCAAATATAAAGTTCTCCCAGAAACCTCTTCCTATAAAGACACCGGCAGTAAAGAATATAATTCCAAGACATACTGCTATTACTGTGATAGTCCTCGTAACCCTGATGGTTTCCATCTCAAGGGGGCTCATACCACTTACAATCTCTGATGTGAGTCTGGCAATCTTACCAAACTCAGTACTCATACCGGTTGCAAAGACGACACCCCGGCCCTGACCTCGTACCACAGATGTACCGGCAAGAACTATATTCAGACTATCAGAAATTTCTGCATCAGGGTGAGGAGTTGCATCCCTCTTTGCCGGCTTTGATTCTCCTGTGATAGATGCGTTGTCCACCTTCATCTCTGTCACATCTAAAAGTCGTATGTCTGAAGAAACCCTGTCGCCTTCCTTTAACAACACTATATCTCCCGGAACGACCTCACTTGCTGTTATCTCTCTTTCCCTTCCTCCTCTGATTATAGTTACCATGTAGGGGAGCAGCTTTTTTAATTCATCAAATGCCTTTTCAGCCCTGTATTCCTGATAAAAGGCGAAGCCGCCATTTATTAAGACAACTCCCATAATGGCAATTCCAAGTATAAAGAAACCTTCTCCCGGCTTTAGTAATCCCCCTGCAATGGCAGTTATTGATGCTCCCCACAGAAGCAGTGCAAACAGATTTGTAAAGTGTCTTGCGATATTATGGAGTAAAGAAGTCTTCTGTGCCTCCCTGATCTCATTTAATCCAAAGGTCTTTAACCTTTCAGAAGCTTCTTCCTCATCCAGACCTGAAGGGCTTGTGTGCAGTGCATTGTATACTTCTTCAGAAGTCAGCGCCTGTATAGCCATAGAATCCAGGAAATAGTTTATTTTGATCGCTATTTAAAATGCAATAACATCACATCACAGGGCGTATCCCTTAATATCTCTTCTACCGGATTACCGGACACAACCCTTTTTATAATATTACGCTTTGTCGTTCCCAGTATTATCAGGTCATATTTGTGATGTGAGGCTTCTGATATTATCTCATCCCGCACCTTACTGCCTGTCACGATCTTTTCCGATGCATGGATCCCGCGTCCTCTCAACTCTTTCATAAATGATGCAATCTTCTTTTCACCTGATTCTGTCAGCTTGTCTTTTTCTAACTTCTCTAATCTCTTTATTCCTGAGGATGAAAGCTCTATTACGTGAAATACAGTAATATTAGAATTGAACCTGTCTGCAATCGGACTTATTATGTCAGCACGTTCTTTATCCCTGTATCCATCACCTATTACAGGCACAAGAACCTTTTTGGACCTCAGGGAACGTCCGGGATGTGATATTCTCAGAGCGATAACACTACAGGGGACCCCCGACATAAGACTACTTGTCACAGATTTAACAAAATAACGCCTTTCCTTTTGAGGTCTTCTTGTAGATGAGATCAGCAAATCAATCTTGTTTTCCTTCACAAACCTGGTTATAGCCTCTATCACATCTCCTTTTAATATTACACCTTCTATATCAATCCCGGATACTCTCGCTTCATCAATTATCCTTGTTATTGACCAGGTGGCGGATTTCTCTGCCTTTTCATTCATATCTTTAGTAATGACAGTGACTACAAATAGTTTTGAATGGAATGCCTGCGCAAACAGGTAAGAATATCTTGCCGCGACATTGCAATGGAATGAACCATCAACAGCTACCAATATCTTTTTAAAGGGATGATCTGTCATAACAGCAATACCCCCTATTTTTGAACAACAACCATATGTTATAATAATTCTCTATGATTATCCACTGTCCGGTATGTCATCACAAGACAACAAAAGAGGAAAATCCGTATCGTCCATTCTGTTCTGAAAGATGTAAACTTATTGATCTTGGCAGATGGGCAGGGGAGAAATACAGAATTCCCGGTGAGCCGGTTGTTAATGATGAACCCGAAGAGATAACAAAGGAGACTGATAATGGAAACAATTGAGGATATAAAAAAGGCGTATCTGTTTACTGAACAGGATGCTGACAACCTTGTCAGCATTAAAAACCTGATGGAGAAAAACAGGGAAGATTTCATTTTAAAATTCTATGACCACATACTGAGATTCAAGAATGTTTCTCACTACCTGGTTGATGAAAATGTTATATCAAAACATAAAGGGAAGGTTAAGGAGTGGTTTATAACGCTCTTTACCGGCAACTATACCGAGGAGTATCTCAGAAGTATTTACAAGATAGGTGAGATACATGTGAAAATAGGATTACCGGGGCACTATGTAAACTCTTCCATTAGCTTTGTCAGAAGGTACTGTTATAAACTCCTTACAGATGAGTTTGGATGCAGCAGACAGCGGGACATGCTGGTAAATTCAACAGATAAAATACTTGATATGAATCTTGACATAATGACATTTTCATACAGGGAAGAAGAATTAAGGTCATATATACTTCCAAGAAAAGTTGAATACAACGTTATAGAGTTTGCAAGGCGTTTTGCCTTTACCCTTGATTTATTCCTCCTTATTACCCTCATCCTGGCATCTGTTTTTGTGTTGGGTTTTGTATGTTATGAAATATACAGCATTGCAATTGGCGTGACAAGTATAGAGACCGGGATATTAAAGATCCTCGGTACTATGTTGATCATATGGGCCATTGGAGAGC
>Ga0209211_10001672_pt1 | contig 41009 bp, 55 predicted proteins | sample RifGroA2_FD_183992 | JGI IMG/M metagenome (GOLD analysis project Ga0209211, IMG submission 183992) | Groundwater microbial communities from Rifle, Colorado, USA - Groundwater A2 (SPAdes) (version 2) | ecosystem: Environmental > Aquatic > Deep subsurface > Groundwater | place: Rifle, Colorado...
AAATTATCCATTATATCTAAAAGAAATGGAATTTAGATTTAATAATAGAAACAAAAATGTATTTAAATTATTAATTGATATTTGTATTAAACGGAGGCGTGATTAGTCCGGAACTTACCTAATCACCTAAGATTTTAAGGGGATAAACCAAGCAAACCAGATTACCCATAAAAACCAAACTAAATCTGAGAAATTATAAGTATTAAAATAAGCAAATCCTTTAACTGAAAGAAAGCCTAAAAAACCTAAGGGCCAGAATTCCAGCATTTGTGTTCTATTTATCATTAAAATATTATTAAAAGTTTAAATTTAAATGTTTCCGTTAAGATGGAATTGAAAAACCATAATTTAGTTTAATTTTTAAATTAAAATAAATCATTTTAAAGATTATTTTTATTTTCTTTGTTTAGGATATTTTCCATTTCTTTTTTCAATTTTGATAAATCATTTTTAATAATATTCCAAATAATATCTAAATCAATTCCAAAATAAGCATGAATTATTATATCTCTTGTTCCTGCAATTTTTCTCCATTCAACATTAGGATATTTATTTTTGAAAACTTCCGGGAGATTTTTAGCAGCTTCTCCAATAACTTCAATCCTTCTTACTGTTGCATCAATAAGAAGCTTATTTGTTTCAAATTTTAATTTAGAAATATTTTTTATGGACTCTTCAATCAATTCAATATTTTGCAAAATATCTTCAACAAATAAGATTAAATCTCTTTTCAAATTATTCTAACCTCATCTCTTAAAATTTGTTTCTTTAGTTTAGGATGGATTGATTTATAAGTCAGTAAGTCAACTTTTATTCCTAATTCATCTTCTAATTCTAATTTAATCCCTGCAAACTCAAAACCAATATCTTTGGGAGATTTAATCAAAATATCAATATCACTATTTTTTTTTTGTTCTCCTCTGGCAAAACTTCCAAAAATTCCTGCTTTTACTATTCCTTTCTTTTTGAGAATTTTTATAATTTTAAATTTTATACTATTTAAATTTTCTTTTGATTTCATAAGGTATTAAATTATTACTTATTTAAATAATTTCCTCAAAAATATTTTACTTTATTCAAAAGGTCTAAATTATATGCAATTCCTAATTTAGTTTAATTTTTAAATGCAAAATTTGTTCAATAAATATGACAAAAATTTTAGCCATTGGGGATTTGCATGGTAATACTAGCTTAGCTGAAAAATTTGCTAAGCAAGCTAAAGATGAAAATGTTGATCTTGTAATTTTAGCAGGGGATATTACTCTTGCAGAGAAATCAATTGAAAATCTTATTGGACCATTTGCAAGAGAAAAAAAACAAATTTTATTGATTCCCGGAAATCATGAATCTAATTTAACGGTTGAGCTTTTAACCTTGATGTATTCAAATGCAAAAAATATTCATGGTTATTCTTTTACGAAAAATGATCTTGGAATATTCGGTGCCGGAACAGCACATATTGGTCCCAATGCAATTGATGACGAAGATATTTTTGAATTACTTAAAAAGAGTCATGAAAAAATTAAAGATTTTAAGAAAAAAATTATGGTTACACATATTCATCCTATGGGAAGTAAAGCAGAATTTTCGGGTTGGAGTGGATCAAAAGCTGTGACTAAAGCAATTAAAAAATTTAAACCGGATATTTTAATTAGTGCACATATTCATGAAGCAGAGGGTATTGAAGAGATAATTGGAAAAACCAAGGTTTTACAGGTTGGAAGACGGGGAACAATTTTTGAGATTTGAAACTACTTCATGCATAAAGCTCCTTCTTTAATCCAAGAATAAGCAACAGTTCCGTCCTGAAAAACAACCAGTTGCCGAACAAAATCTTTTTTTGGGTTGTGTTTTGTTACATAATCTGTTATCCTTAGAATATTCCCGTGATAATCGTAAACTCCTCCGCCCCAAACATGACCATGACAAAGTTTTGTATTTTTTCTAAGCCAATTTTTAATTTGAAAAATTCCAATTCTTGAAGGAGTAAATTCATTTCTGGTTGAATCCGGATTTCCAATGGGCCATGAAGTGATATTTGTAATTCCTTTATCAATTAAATTATTCACTGCTAATTCATATTTTTGTGCATTATCTACAACTCCTTTTCTTAAGAGTAATGTCCCTCTTACACCTACACCATTACTTTCTATGTTTTGAACAATTGTTTCTAATTTAGGATAAGATTTTACATTGTATGCTTTTGCCTGGTCTTTTTCATCAAAGCCGTGAATAGATATTGCAACATTTGTTAAACCTAAATTTTTCCATCTCGGCAAATAAGTATCACAAAATTCTTTATTCCCAAAATTAATCCCATTGGTAAATAAATTAACATTAGGAAAATATGCTCCTTGTTTTGCACATTTGTCGTAAACTTCGAAGGCTTTTGTTAATGCTTTTGTATCGCAAGTTGGTTCTCCTGCACTGGTAAAAGATAATGACCAACCACCATAACGAGCAGAAAGTTTTATTGCAGATTCTAAATTTTTATAATAAATTTCATTTTCTTTTGCTTGGGGCCTAAGATATTTACCTGCACAAAAATCGCAATTTGCGTTGCAAGTTCCATTTCCCACCAATGCTGAAACACTATAAATTTTTTCTATACATGCCATGATATTTTTTACCTCTTTTTATAATATATCAAAGAGTTGTATTTTTGATTTACTTTACTGCACAAATTTTGTCATTAGTGTTGTATTTAATACAATAAAATTAAAAACAATAAATAAGATTAAATTATATGCTAAATAGCAAAATTGTTGAAAAGATAGAATCTTTTGTAGAGATTAAACCGAGAAGTGTTCAGGAAATTGCTCAAGAGTTAAATAAAAATTGGAGAACAGTTGACAGATACATAAATCAAATTAAAGAAGATTTTGGGACAATTGAAACAAGAATTTTTCGAGAAGGAACCAGAGGAGCATTAAAAATAGTTTATTTTGCAAATCCGGAAAAAATAAGTAGTACTGTTTTTCAAGAAAGGCTTGAAAAAGAAATTCTATTAAGAAGAACTAAAGAAGAATTTTCGGCGTTTGATATATTCCAATATGTACAAGACAACAGAAAAGAAGTGTTCTTAAAGAAAGCAGAAGATGAAAAAGGAACAAGAGATTTAGATAAATTTTTTAAAATTTTATTAAATGCTCAAAAACAAGTTTTATTTTTTTCAGGAAATCTTTCATTTCTTAATATAAAAAATAATAATCAGAGTTTTTTTGATATCATTGAAAAATTAGTTGAAAAAGATATCAAAATTAAAGTTCTTTGCAGAGTAGATGTTGTTGGCAGACAAAATATTGAAAAACTTTTATCATTAAATTTTAAACATAAAAAAGAGTTAATACAAATAAGGCACAGAGAACATCCATTAAGAGCAACAATTATAGACGATAAAATAATGGATTTAAAAGAAATTAAAGAGCCAACGGGCAAAATAAAAGAATTAGATAAAAAGATTTTTATTTTTTACACAATAATAGATAAAAAATGGATTGAATGGGCAACAAAAATATTTTGGAAGATGTTTAATGAATCTATTAGTGCGGAAAAAAGGCTTCTTCAGATAAACAGATACTTAAAATTATAAACTGCAATAACCAAAAACCTTTAAAGAGAAACTTCTTTGCAATAATTATTAAGAAATATTTCATTTTAAAAAAGGTAAAATAAAAATATGAAAAAAATAATTCAAAAAAGCCATGAAGAGCAAACAGTAGAAGAATATATTCCTTCTATTAAAGATAAAGCAAAGAATACAACGGAAAAAGTTGAAAAACAAACAAAACCAAAAGAGGAACTCTTAAGAGGTTCAATTGAAAAAACAATTAAAAATAATTCTTCGCAGGAGATTTTAAAAGGTTCAGTTGAAAAAGTTTATAAAAAAATTGATAAAGATTCTTTAGAGACTATTGAAAAAATTGGTGAGCCATTAAAAAGAAGAGGGAGAAAAATTACCCCGAAAAAATCTGCAACGAAAAGTTTCGGTAATAAGAAAGCTGTTGCGAAAAAAAGTACTACCAAGCAGGTTAAATTTTCTCCTCCAAAAATTCTTCTTAAAAAAGAGGGTTATGAATTAATTATTACTGAAAAACCTCAGGCAGCGTTAAAGATTGCCTCCTCTTTGGGTCATTCAACTCAAAGAAATATTAATAAAGTTCCATATTACGAAGTTGACAGAAAAGGTCATAAGATTATTGTTGCCTGTGCGGTTGGACATTTATTCACTTTAACACAAAATGTTCCGGGTTCAATTGTTCCAACATTTGATATCGGCTGGACTCCGAATTATTTAGCAAGAAAAAATGATTTTACTAAAAGATATTATGATACTTTGTTAAAGATTGCACAAAATGCCGGGAATTTAACTGTTGCTACAGATTTTGATATTGAGGGAGAAGTTATTGGTTTAAATGTTGTAAGGTTTATCTGCGGGCAAAAAGATGCAGAGCGTATGAAATTCTCTACTTTAACAGAGAAAGAATTAGATTATGCTTATGAACACAAATTAAAAACTCTTGAATGGGGGCAGGCAATTGCAGGAGAAACAAGGCATTACTTGGACTGGTTTTATGGTATTAATCTTTCTCGTGCATTAATGAATGCTATTAAGACAACAGGGGGATTTAAGATAATGTCCATCGGTAGAGTTCAAGGTCCAACATTAAATTTAATTGTTCAAAAAGAAAAAGAGATTCAAAATTTTAAATCTGAAAAATATTTTCAATCATTTATTACAGTTGATGACAAAAAAAATCAATTAGAATTAAAATATCATAAAGATATTTTTGACAAAAAAGAACTTGAAAAATTAAAAAATTTAATTGGTAAAGAAGCAATTGCAACTACTAAAAAAACTGAATCATTTTTGCCTCCTAATCCCCCATTTAATTTAACAAATTTGCAAACAGAGGCATATCAGCTTTATGGAATTACTCCTTCAAATACTTTGAAAGCGGCTCAAGCTCTTTATCTTGCAGGATTAATTTCTTATCCAAGAACTTCCAGCCAGAAATTGCCTAGTTCAATTGATTATCAAAAGATATTAGACATTTTAAAAATCAGATATAAAGTTGCTAAATTAATCACAAAGGACAAACCAATAGAGGGTAAAAAAACTGATCCGGCTCATCCTTCAATTTATCCAACAGGAAACAATCAGGTTTTATCAGGCAATGAGGAAAAAATTTATAATTTAATTGTTAAGAGATTCTTATCATTATTCTGTGATGATGCAATTATTGACAGAAAAAAAATAGAAGCAAAAATTAATGATTTAAGTTTTAGCACTCATGGTTCTGCAATTAGAAAAAAAGCATGGTTGGAGATTTATCCTTCAAAATTAAAAGAAGTTGATGTTCCGGATATGGAGGGAAAAGTTAAAGTTATTGATCAAAGAATTGAAGAAAAAGAAACTCAACCTCCTAACAGGTATTCTCCTGCTTCAATTATTTCAACTTTAGAAAAAAAGAATTTAGGTACAAAAGCTACACGTTCGACAATAGTTGAAACTCTTTATGAAAGAGGATACATCAAGGAAAAAAGTATTGAAGCTACACCATTAGGAATTTCTTTAATTGAAACTCTGGAGAAATATTCTCCGATAATTATTGATGAAAAATTAACCAGAAGTTTTGAAGATGAAATGGAAAAAATACAAAAAGCTAAAAAAGATTTCCTGGAAAAAGAAAAAAAGATTATTGATAAAGCTAAAGATACTATTATAGAAATTTCAAAACATTTTGAGAAGCATAAAGAAAAAATTGGTTCAGAATTAATGAATGCGAATGTTAAGCAAAGAGAACAACAAAAAAAAGAAAATATTTTAGCTCCTTGTCCTGTTTGCAAAAAAGGAAATTTGGCAATTACTTATTCAAAAAAAACAAGAAGACATTTTATTGCTTGTGATGCTTATCCTGATTGCAAAACAACTTATTCATTGCCTCCTCGAGGAAACATCCAAAAAACAGAGAAAATTTGTGAAGAGTGCAAGTTTCCTATTTTGATGGCTTTGACGACAGGGAAAAAACCTTGGTTCTTCTGTTTTAATAAAGAATGCCCGACCAATAAAAAAAGATTGGAAGAATATTATCAAAAGAAGGAAGAAGCGGAAAAAGAATCGGCATAAAAAGATTAATTATTTAATCTTCATTTAATTTAGAATTTTATGAAAAAAAAGAAGATAATAATTTTAATATTATTTGTTTTTATTTCATTAATTTTTATATTGCTAATTACAAGAATTATTTCTCCTAAAGAGATTGATGATATAAACCCAGAGATTCCTTGTGCCTCGGGAGATATTGAAAAAAGTGAGGTTTTATGGATTATCCCGAAGTATAATAATCATTCAATTTCAGAAAATCGAGAGTGGTGTGATTCTATTTTAAGTTTAAATAAAACTTTGGGTATGCACGGGATATATCATAATTTTAATGAATTTGATTCTGATAAAAATCAAGAAGAAATAAAAGAAGGCATGAAAATTTTTGAAGAATGTTTCGGATATAAATCAGAAACGTTTAAACCTCCGCAATTAAAGATTAATGAATATAATAAAGAATTAATTAAAGAAAATAATCTTAGACTAAAATTAAACTTTAATCAATTAATTCATAAAGTTTATCATTGCAATGATACAGGTCTTTTTTCAAATAGATTTATTGATTTCTTTTGATAAGTCCATTTAGCATATTATCCAATGGTAAAATTATCACAAAGAAATATGCTAAAATAAAAATCAATGGATAAAGATTAAATGTTGGTATCCAGTCTATGCAAGACTGAACTATGCAATTTAAATTATAATCTTTTTCAAATAAAAAAGCAATAGCGATTAAAAAAATTCCATGTGAAAGTGAAAATTTCCATGAATTTTTTGCAGGTTTATTTATTAAGAATAATGCAGTGAGAACTAAAGGGATAAAAATTAGATGGTTTATGCTTGAGATATAAAAGAAAAATGTTCCAATTTCATTGAAGATATATTCTGTTGACCCAAAAAGATGAAAATTAAAAAATACTCTCGATAAATAATCCATTGTCCAAGTTAAACTACCTGCTAAAGATAAAGAAAGTTCTCCGATTAAAATAAAACTCGAACGGTATAAAATTGCTAAACCAATAATTAATGTTGCATGGTTACATAACCAAAATACTTGAAACCAAACACCGTCTATGAGAAGAGAATATGCACGCAATAAAAAGATTATTATTAAAATTATCCCAATGCCATTTATCCAAGAATCTTTATTTAATTTAATCACACTGAATATAAGAATTTAATATTTAAAAGATTATACTTTAAATCTTAATAATGCACCCATTCCTGAAAGTTTTTCAAATTGCTCGCCTTCAGTAGTTTCTGTTGAAACAACTTCAATATTTGAATTAATATTATTTGCTAATTGTTTTAATTCTTTCATTAATGGCTTATCGAGATTTTTTGATAAAATTAATGTGTCAACTGCACCGTATTGCAAAGCTTTTTTTATTCCTTCCTCTTTATATTTTACAAAATCAGGTTTTTCTCCTAATGTTGTGAAAAATTTTTCAAGTAATTTTTTTTCGTGAATTATTTCCTGATTTGCTAAAATATCCTGACTTGCTTCAACTAAATCTTTTAATCCAGATTCATCGGTATTACCTATGTCTTTCCTTCCAATTACTTTAACCTGAAGAGGAGTCATTAAATATTCATTATCTAAAAATTCATCTTTTGTCGGAATCGGACCTCCAACTAAAATTCCTTTTAATTTAGGTTTTTCGAAAAAATTGTTTTTCATTTCGTCAGCAATTCGTTTATAGAAATCTTTGGTTAAACCTTCGGTAATTCGGTGAAACCTTTGACTCGATTGACCCCCAGCCCTTACTTTACTAGGAATTCCTGACGTTAAATGCTGTAATACTTCAATTTTCTTTCCTTCCAAAACTCCAATTGTTGCTTCTTTTCTGTCCATTACCAATAAACCAAAAACTTCTGAAACTTCAAGCATTGATTCTAATGGCTCTAAAATAAATTCTTTATCACATCGGTAAATTCTTACTTTTAATGCCTGAGGGGGTTCAATGTCCCACATCTGCAAATTGTCCTGCCCTTCGACCATTGAAACATTTCCGCAATATATTGCAAGACCGTTTATTGGAGTTTGTTTTAATGTTTTTAGATGTCTTACGATTTTATCCAATGCATCTCCAACATTTTTTCTTGTAGAAGTTGATTTGATATTTTTTGCAGTTGATTTTTCTGCTTCTAATTGTCTTTGAACAGCATTTACATCATATCCTGCAGGGATTAAAACACTAATTAATTCTGTTGCTCTTCCTTTAAAACTTTTTAATTCTTCTAATAATTCTTCAAGTTCCAGTTTATTTTTTATTGCCATATTTATCAGATAGAATTCACATTTATAAAAGTAAGGGTGAAACAAAATTTAATTTGTTTTGCCATATTTATCAATTTTTGAAACTTCATTTTTTTCGAAGATAAATCTTATAATAAACCAAATAAAACATAAGATAATAATAGAAACAAAAATTATTATTAAAAGAATCTTTAAATTATTTTTTTCAGGTTCATTAAGATTGTTATTTATCAAATTTAAAGATTCTTGAACAGCATCAATAGTTTTATTTTCAAGATTTGCTTTTAATAAAGGAGATATGAATATTAAAAATAAAAATAAAAGATATAATTTTATTGGTTTCATTTTAATTTGAAAATTTAGCCTAAATTTCTTGCAAATTCTCCTATAAAATAAGTTAAAATTACTACTAAAATTGCAATAACTACATGTTCGGCAATAACAGGAAGGGGGTTCTTTTTATTTTGAACTGCAATAAAATAACTAAATATTCCTAAAAGTAATAATCCAAAAAATACACTGAAAATTATTGCAAATTGCAATTCAAAGATTAAAATTGGAATAACAAAGATTGTCGCAAAAACAAATTTAAATGTAAAAGTTGAAATTGTACTTTCCCAAACCTCTTTGCAATTTTTACCTGAAAGTTCTTCAGAAAGATGTATCCCTAATGCATCAGACATTGCATCTGCAATTGCAATCATTAATATTCCGCCTAAGACAACTATTTTTGAATTTGTACTTGAAAATAAACCTACCATTAAACCTAATGTTGTTATTATACCAGAAGTTATTCCAAAACCAAATCCTTTTTTTACGGATCTTTTCATATTTTTCATTTAATGAATTTAATTAAGAGGGGGTTATAAATTTAATTATTTTTGAATGATTCAAGATAAATATTTATAGACAAACAAATAATTTTGAAGCAAAATTAACTATTTAGTAGTAACAAAATAGAAACATTTATAAAGATTAAAATTATAGAATTCATATGACAAAAGATAATCATTCAAAGAAACAACCTGCAAAGGAAGAAGGTCCGACTAGAGAAGACAGAATTAAATATGCAAAAATTAATTTAGGAGATTCTTATTTAACTGATTTGGCAACATCACAATTTGCAAGAAAAGAAGATTACGGAGGATTAGTTGAAGGAATGTATGAAAGTGCAGTTTATCAAACACCTGGAGAAAATGCTTATCAACAATTATTTTTACCAGAATTAATGAATGAGGGGGGAAGCATTAATCAAGCAAGATTAAAGCAAAAAGCAGCTCAAATTATTCAAAGTTCTTTTGCAAGTTTACCCGTTTTTGAAGCATTAGCACAAATGGGTGCAAAGGCAAATATTGATAAAAAATACTTAGGAAAACACGTTGATGAACTTGATCAAAAAGAAATTCAAATGATTATGGGAACATATATGCAATATCTTGTTGAAAAAACAATTACGGAAAAAATGTTGCCTCAAAGACAAGAAGGAAGAGTTAAAGGTTTAGAAAGTATTTTTGGTGCTAAACCAGAAGAAAAACCTAAGGCAAATTAATTTTTATTTTTTAACTTTTAATTTATAGAATTACAGATATTATTTATTTTCAATAATATCGTTGACTATTTTTATCATTGCTTCCAAAAATTTTTCAGCTTTTTCCTGCCATAAATCAATTTCCACGCCTTTAAGATCTTTTATTTCTCCATGTCCAATTTTTTTATGAAGTTCCAGTAATTCTGTATACCAATTAACATATTTTGAATCTAAAACATTGGTATCAACAAAAGTTTCTTTTAAGTCCATAGGAATATGTTCTGGTGACGCGGGAATTACTTTTGCTGAAATTAATGCTGCATGAGCTGAATCAACCATTGACCAGTATAATCCTTCAATTGCTCCTAATTCGGCAGTTTTACTTCTGGCTAAATGGATAGGTGCTCGCTGAAGACAACTATAAATTGCTTCTGGTGTTGATTTAATTTTTCCCTTGATTAATAAAGATTTTAATGGTTCAAAAAATCCGGCTAAATCAATCATTGCTTCTCCGTATCTTATTACATTTAAAATTGTTGGATCACCTTTAACTAAATCTTCCCACCATGTGCTTAATTTAACAGTGTTAATATGTAATTTTTTATTATAAGGATTTGCTCTTAAAATTTTTTCAAGTTCTTCTCTGTACCAAGAGATTAATTCCTGATCCCATGCAATTGTTACATCATCTAAAATAATTATAATATCAACGTCAGAACCTGCCTGCATATCCTGTTTTACTGTTGAGCCAAACAAAACAACGGATTTAATCATTTTATCATATTTCTTGTAAACTTTTACTGCAAAATCCATTGCTATATCATGCTCAGTTGCAAGATTTAATGTCTCGACAGTTTTTTTTGGAAAACTGTTTGGGATTTTTTTCACTTCTTTTTTCTTTATTGGGATTTTTGGGATTGGAATCTTTTTTTCCATAAATTATCACCTTCTTATTATATATAATAGAATAGTCTTATTTTTAAAAGTTATTAAAAATTATTCCATTGGTCTGCCACTCATTCTTCCTCCACTACCGCCACCCCCTATGCTTCCGCCAAGTTCTGAAGGTAGCTGAGAAAAACCAGCACCAAATTGTTGATAATGAATGTCAGGCAACATCCCGCCATAACCACTAAAATATCCTTGTTGCAAACTTGCAGCTTGTTGCCAATAAGGTCCCATATTCATAGAATAAACAGGAGAACCTAAAGCTTCTAAAGTTTCCTGTAAAGGAGGTGTTTGAAAATGTTGCCACCATCCACTTGCTTCAATTATTTTTTTTGCTTCATATCCTTTTTGCCCTAATTTTTCCATGATTTCTTTAATTGGAACATTACCCATACCCATTGGTAATTCTGTATGTTCAAAACCAAAATTATCTGAAAGATGAACATGTTTTAACATCGGTGCGATAACTTCTGCTTGTTTGATAACATCTTTTTCACTAAATCCTTGTTTTCTTATCATATTAATATGTCCTACATCCCAAGTTGCACCAATTAATTTTTCGGCAGTTTGCTTTGCTTGTGTTTCAGACATTTTTTCATCTTTAATTAATCGCTCCTGGAATTTTTTTCTTGATTCTTCTACTAATTTTCTTAAATCTTCAGCAGTGCTTAGAGCATGACCTGCAGGAGGATTTTCGATTGAAATAATTGGTGCTTTTGTTTTAAATTTTTTATATGCTGCATAAGCAGTATTTCCAAAAGTTTGTGAAGATTTTTCTATTGCGAATTTTTCTATTGGTACAAAAATTTCCGGAGCTAAATTTGGATTTCCAAGGTTATCTAACAATAATTGCAATGCATTAGCTTGGCCGATAACAGTTTTACCTTCTTTTGAATGTATAATACTTCCAAAATCATCAGAAATTTTTTTTAATGCTTTTCTTTGTTCTTCATTTCCATATTCATATGCCTTGGAAAAAGAGCTATTTGCTTTCTTTAGGATTTCTCCAAGATAGGTTCCAGCATGTTGAATATTTTGCAATGCTTCTTGTTGAGGTTGAGTTAATGCTCGAGGATTAATTGATTCTCCACTTTCTAAAAGATTTTTTACCAAAGGATAATTTTGTTGTAAAATTTCATCAGCTTTTTCTTTATTAAATAAAATAGGAGTTATTTCAGAATTCCATTGAGAGTTATTAGAGATATCAATATTTTCTTCAGGTGTATTCTTTGACTCAAATGAAAAAATATCATCTCTTGTAATTCTCCCTTCACTTAATTGTTTACTTAGTTGTTCATTAGTAATTTTCCCACTTTCAAGTTTTTCTCTTATTTCTTGCTTTAATCCTCCTCCAGGAGTATATCTAACGTCAGACTCCATCGGCATCATTTGTCCTGTTTGTCTATTTACTGCGATTAATTTTTTATGTTTTCGTTCTCCAAGAGGACCTAATGTTTCAAATTCTGAACCGAGTATTCCTTCTGAAGAATGAAATGTTACATTGATATTTCCTTCTGGTTTTAATTCATGGCTTCGTTCAAGAGTTTGAATTAATCTTCTTTCTGATGCTTGACGATTAAGTTCGCTAAAACCTTGTTGCCCGGCAAAACCAGCAGTGTCCATAACAGGACCATGAATAGATAAATCTACTCCTGTTAATTTGGCTAATCTTCTTACTTCTTCTAATTGTTGTTTTGGGATTGAATCAAATATCTCGGGAGAAACAAATTCTAATTCCATTTGTTTTATACCGGAAGATAGTTTTCCTGAAACATCTTTTAGGATATTTGCTGTTCGGGGGTCTGTTGTAAAACCTAAACTTCCGGGAGTGACTGAATATTTTGGAGAATTATAATTAAAGGGTGAATCTGCTCCGGGATAATTTTTTGTTGAGTAATTTGCCATTGACTAATTATTAATTGGTAGTGAAAATAATTTATATAATTATCTACAAGGATAAAAATTATTTAAGAACTCCTTTCATAACTTGCATGAAAACCGAAATCTAAATTATAATTTAAAGTTCTTCCATAAACTTTTGGAGATTTTTCAAAAATATATTTTCCATTTGTACTTTCTGTTGTTAATGGCAAGTATTTTACTAACGGTGAATAATCTCTTTGTATCATTAGAATATCATTAAAGGAGATTATTTAAAATATTCGGGAAAAAGAATTATTGATTTTTTGAAAGTTCATTATATAATCTGTCATTTTAATAACTCCTTTTTGAAATTTACTAAAACCACCCTACCAACGTCATTAGAATCCTCCAAGCCCTCGTAATCCGAGACCAAGTCCAGATCCCTAAGAAGATACAACCTGACAAGTCCATCTTTAAGGGTCCAAATTTGTCGTGATGAATTTTCATCTTTTTCTTTAGGTAGCCCAAATTCATCTATTTCTGAGTATTTTGCTCCACTTTCCCAATTCAAGCAATTTGCAGTTTTGTATCTTGATTCTTCAGTAAGATTAAAATTTAAATTTGCATCTAATTTTAATCCTCTTAAATCTAAAAAAAGGGGTAAAGTAGAATTTGCCTTTCCAATCTGTTTAGATAGATAGTTTGCTTTGTCTTTATTAGGATCCTTCAAACTTCTCAAAACTAAACCAGTATCTTCATAAAAACCCCTAAACATTTCAAGATTTGTTTCTAAATCTTTTTGAGTTGCGATTCTATGTGTATCATTTATTGATTTAAGAAACATATCTACTGCTGTAGCAATATAAGGGTTTGAACCTTTCATAACTCCATCAAAAGATAATTTTCCAGATAAAATTTTAGTATGTGCAGGAAAAGTTTTATCTATATAACAAACAATTTCTTTGTATAAATTTTCATCAGTTATAAAATTTAAATCTCCAGAGGGGATATTAATTTTAGGTCTCTCTTCAACTTTTTCTTCACTTTTTGGTTCTTCAACATACTCTTTAGAAGGTTTATAATTCTTAATCCAATCTTCAATTTTTTTCAAATCTCTAGCTGAATCATCTGAAAGTTTTCTTTTAAATTGATATGGTTCACCGAGTTGTTGTGTCATTTTAATAACTCCTTTTTGAAATTTACTAAAACCACCCTACCATTGTCATTAGAATTCACCAAGTCCACGTAATTCGAGTTCAAGTTCAGATTCCTATTAAGATACAACCTGACAAGTCCATCTTTACATGTCCAAATCTGTCGTGATGAATTTTTATCTTCTTCTTTAGGAAGCCCAAATTCATCTATTTTTGAATATTTCGTTCCACTTTCCCAATTCAAACAATTTGCAGTAGTTTTGTATCTTGATTCCTCAGTAAGATTAAAATTTAAATTTGCATCTAATTTTAATCCTCTTAAATCTAAAAAAAGGGGTAAAGTAGAATTTGCCTTTCCAATCTGTTTAGATAGATAGTTTGCTTTGTCTTTATTAGGATCCTTCAAACTTCTTAAAACTAAACCAGTATCCTCATAAAAACCTTGAAACATTTCAAGATTTGTTTCTAAATCTTTTTGAGTTGCGATTCTATGTGTATCATTTATTGATTGAAGGAACATATCTACTGCTATAGCAATGTAAGGGTTTGAACCTTTCATAACTCTATTAAAAGATAATTTTCCAGATAAAGTTGTAGTATGAGCAGGAAAAGTTTTGTCCATATAACAAACAATTTCTTTGTAAAGATTTTCATCTGTTATAAAATTTAAATCTTTTGAAAGAATACTAATTTTAGGTTTCTCTTCATCTAACTTTGTATTAGGTTCTTTAACTTCCTCTTTAGAAGGCTTATAATTCTTAATCCAATCTTCAATTTTTTTCAAATCTCTGGCTGAATCATCTGAAAGTTTTCTTTTAAGTTGATATTGTTCACCGAGTTGATTTGTCATCTAATCTTCCTCCTTCTTTTCCAAAAATCCAATGAAAAATATTATTAATTTTATTCATTTTTCATTTCCTCTTTTAGGGTTTTATCCAAGCTATATTCGATAAAATGAGATTTGTTTCTAAATTTTGAATCATTTTTCAAAAGAGTTTCAACTAATTTCATTTTTTTCTCATCAATTGTTATTGAGATTCTTTGTTTCATTTTGATTATTTTATATTACGTTATATGCACTTTATAAATCTTCCTTATTTGTTACCATTATATAATTACAATTGGGTTATTAATCTTTACTATGAAAAGAGTTTTCTTTGACCAAAAATATTATAAATATCCCCATTTTTAATATATTAACATAATCCCAGGTGATCTGTAAGGGTTGCCTGATGCTTTTCAAATGAAATCTACTATTGTATTTATTGATGCAGGATATCTTTCTTTTATTTCCAAATTCTTTGGAGAAGGAAAACCTCTTAAATATAAAATCGAAGTCTTTGCAAATAATCTTGCTAAGGCAAAAGGACTTAAATGTGAAAAAATTTATTTTTATACTGCACCTCCTTATCAGAGTTCAAAACCAACTTCTGAAGAAAACAAAAGAAAAGCGAGTTATGACAAATTTATTTTAAAATTAAAAGAAGTTAAAATAAATATAAGAGAAGGAAGGTGCCAGAAGATAGATAATACTTTTCAACAAAAAGGAGTGGATACTTTACTAACAATTGATTTATCAAGAATTCCAAAAATGGAAGGAATATTTGATGTTATTGTTTTAACTTCTGATACAGATTTTGTTCCAGTTATAAATGATTTATTCGAAGATAAAATAAATGTAATTCTTGCATATTTTACAGATAAAAAAAGAAAATCAGGTTTATCATTATCGAATCATTTATGGAAAGCTTGTAAGGATAAGATAAAAATAAGAAAAGAGTATTTTTTAAATAAATAAATAAAATTTTGGGAACACAAAACTTAAAGTTCGCCTACGCTCACTTCAGAGTAAAAGTTTTATTGTAGTCAAAATTGGGATTTGAAATTAGAAATTTCAAAAAAATATTCTTGAATTTAACCAAGTTAGATTTTTGAGAAAAATAAAAAGGAGTATCTTTTTTAAGATACTCCTTAATTCATCCCTCCACCAAAGGCTCAAAACTTCGCACGAAACTTATTGGATTATTGTTTCTACCACGAAGTTCTTCAGCTCAAAAAAATCAAAGATTCTTTGGGACATAAAAAATCAAGATTTTTTAGCATTCAAATTCCATGGGAATTTTAATACTTCAAAAGACAGTGCATTTGAAGTTCCTAAAAATTTTATTACATAAAATTTTGGGAACACAAAACTTAAGTTCGCCTACGCTCACTTCAAAGTAAAAGTTTTGTTGTAGTCGAAATTGGGATTTGAAATTAGAAATTTCAAAAAAAATATTCGGGAATTTAACCGAGTTAGATTCTTGAGAAAAAAAAAGGGTATCCAAATTGGATACCCTTTATAATTCATCCCTCCACCAAGGACTCGCACTCCGTGAAAGATTGCTTTAAATCAAGGAAAAATTTTGATTTATTGGCAACTTTCAGAAGATGCTCGGTCGAACTAAGGGGATTTTTTCAATAAATTGAAAAGAAAAGTTATAGGAGTTAAACCGAGTTAGATTCTTGAGAAAATAAAAGGGTATCCAATTTGGATACCCTTAATAATTCATCCCTCCACCAAGCTCAAAGAATCAAAGATTCTTTGGGACTTCAAAAGACAGTGCATTTGAAGTAGTCGAAATTGGGATTTTTCAATAAATTGAAAAGAAAAGTTATAGGAGTTAAACCAAGTTAGATTCTTGAGAAAAATAAAAAGGAGTATCTTTTTTAAGATACTCCTTAATTCATCCCTCCACCAAGCTCAAAGAATCAAAGATTCTTTGGGACTTCAAAAGACAGTGCATTTGAAGTAGTCGAAATTGGGATTTTTCAATAAATTGAAAAGAAAAGTTATAGGAGTTAAACCGAGTTAGATTCTTGAGAAAATAAAAGGGTATCCAATTTGGATACCCTTTATAATTCATCCCTCCACCAAGCTCAAAGAATCAAAGATTCTTTGGGACTTCAAAAGACAGTGCATTTGAAGTAGTCGAAATTGGGATTTTTCAATAAATTGAAAAGAAAAGTTATAGGAGTTAAACCAAGTTAGATTCTTGAGAAAAATAAAAAGGAGTATCTTTTTTAAGATACTCCTTAATTCATCCCTCCACCAAGCTCAAAGAATCAAAGATTCTTTGGGACTTCAAAAGACAGTGCATTTGAAGTAGTCGAAATTGGGATTTTTCAATAAATTGAAAAGAAAAGTTATAGGAGTTAAACCGAGTTAGATTCTTGAGAAAATAAAAGGGTATCCAATTTGGATACCCTTTATAATTCATCCCTCCACCAAGAGTCGAACTTGGGATCTTCCGGGCACTGTTTTATTGTGACCGAATAGGCTTTTAGGGTTTCATTTAACTTCAAAAATATTTATTTTTTGAAGACCCAGAAAATTGAATTTCTGAGATTTTCCGTAACTGGAATATCCACCTTAGTAAAACTACAGCCAGACGCTTTGGACCACTAAGCTATGAAGGGATTGCAATTAACCAACCTAATATTGATAATTAGGTAAGTTAATTTTCACAGATTTAGGACAATTTTTTTCTTTTTAAGATTATCGATATTAAAAAATTATTCGTCTTCTCTTATCTTTTTTTGTTCTGAAACAAAAAATACTCTATTTGAACTTGTTTCTTTTATTTTACCATCTTTTTCAAAGATAGCAGTTGTTGTCGGTAATGCAAATCTTCCTACAACTCCAACTTTAGAATATATAATATATGATAAAACTCTTAATTCTCCTGCTTCAAATCTTTCAAAGTTCCATTCAATTCTATTACTTTTTTCGTTTATTCTTACTGGTCTATCTCCACCAAAGATATTATGTATTTTTACTAAAGGAGGGAATCTATCAATAATATTTACTTTTTCAATATATTGTTTAGCCTGAGCCATTATTGTAACTTTTAATGCAAATTCTCCACCTTTTGTCCTCATAAAAGTTACTTTTTTATCTAAAACTAAATAGCTTTTAGAATATTGTTTTGCTAAAATTACGACTGCAATAATGAAAAATACCAAAAGGATTGGGAAAAACCAGTTTGTTTTTACAACTATCTCTAAACTTTCACCAGGTTTAATATTTCTATTCCAACCATAAGTTACATCTAGACCTGTTCTTTCAACATAATCAGGTTCTATATTAAAACTAGTAAATAATCTTGAGATGATATTTTTTTGCAATGAAATTTCTGATTTAGCGATAATATTCCCTTGATTTTCTTTTTCAATAATTTTTGTGTTTACAAAGAAACCATAATCTTTAGTAGTTGTAATAAGTAAATCTTTTTCTTCAAATTTAATAACACTTTCAAAATCAGCAGTTAAATCTTTAACGTTTACTTCTGCATCAAGAGTATAAAATCCAGCCATTAATTTTTGAAAATCTTTTGAATTCAATTCAACATGGAAATCTTTTCTTTGATTTGGACCTAAAGAAAAATCTTCTTCCAGTTCAAAAAAAGCTGAACTAAATTGAACATTTACATTTTCAAAATCATAATTTACTTTGTTATGAATGTAAATATCTAAAGAATTTGTTTCAGGATTAATATCACTTGCTCCAACTTCAAAAACGTCTTTTAATTCAACAACTTTAAAACTTAATTTTTGTTCTGATTCAGATCCGTCTTCTCCAACGATAAAATAATTAAATGTGTAAGGTCCACGAGTATTAAATTCTCCAATTGGTGAAACTTTTAATTCAACCCGTCTTGTTTGAAGGTGAGCAATTTGAACTGTTCCTACGGGAAACATTGAAAAACCTAAAAGATTGTAAAATTGAAAATAATCATCTTCACCATAATTAGTAATTTTTAAATCAAATACTGCAGGTTCATTTAAACCCATTATTAAAACTTCATTTGCACTTTCTTTTTCAACATTTAATGATACTCCAAGAATACATGGGAATACCAACATTAAGATTAATGCAAATATTATTACCTTTTTCATAGAAAAAAAAAGTGGCTTTCTATTTTAAACGTTTCTATGGTGAAGTATAGATTTTAAAGTAATATGTTAAAAGAAAAGTCTTAAAAAGGAAAACTTACCAATTATTTTGTAAGTTGGGTAGTTATGCTAAAACTTTTTAAGTTTTGCACCACGAAATCTTAAGATTTCGTTGGATTTCGGAACTTAGCTTTTAAATAAGCGAATTTCGTTAAGTATCGAAATTTAGTTCTGAGGAAGGTCCGCCCACCCCTCGTAATAGAGGCTTGCTTAAAGCAAGGGTTATCCTTGAAAAAGGGCTACTGCAAGGTAGAGCTCTGGTACAGAAACGACACAGTTAATACGGAACAATGAAACAAGCGTGGAGTTAAGAAGTATTAAATATGATGAAACGAACATCTTGACCGGTGCAAGGCATTAAGCCGCTTAGTTAAATATTGACACAAACTGTTCGATTACGAAGTTTGACAGAAGGTGGCCTATTCCCAACTTACATTTTTTATTTTATCTCAACATTTTCCGTCATTAAAATAGTAATGATTTTGTGAAATTATTTCTTCAAAGTTCCCTTTAGAAGGTTTTAAAAATAGTTTTTAATTCGACTTATTGGGAATGTAGCTCAGCGGGAGAGCACTTGACTGAAGATCAAGGTGTCCGGAGTTCAACTCTCCGCATTCCCATGCTAAAATTTAAAATCTCTTTTTGTTTACTTAAAATAATTCAAACATGAAAACATTATATATACCTGTAAAGTCAAAATTAAAATTAGACGAATTAATTATTAAGGATTTATCGAAAAAACTTCCAAAGAATATTGCTATTGCTTATTCAATTCAATTTAAGGATATTGCATTTGAGATAAAAAATCGATTAAAAGATACGCATGATGTGAAAATAATTTTACAGGTTTTAGGATGCAGTAATCCAAAATTTTCTAAAGAAATTCAGGCAATACTTTTGATAAGTAATGGTAAATTTCATGCTGTGTCTCTTGCATATGAAACAAATCTACCGGTATTTTTACTAGACCATAATAAATTAGAAAAAATTTCTAATGAACAGATTGAAAATATGAAAAAGAATCAAAAAGCTTCATATGTAAGATATCTTAGTGCAAAAAATATTGGGATACTTGTTTCAACAAAACCGGGGCAAGAAAATTTAAAACAAGCTTTAGATTTTAAAAATAATCTTAAGGATAAAAAAGCTTATTTATTCATTGCAAATAATTTAAACACAAATGAGTTTGAAAACTTTAATATTGATTCATGGGTTAATACTGCCTGTCCCAGAATGGATTTGAATAATAATAAAATTATTAATTTAAAATATGTAAGAGAATCACATAAAATTTTATAAAATTTTAGTGATTAATAATACTATGAAACATTTCTTTTTAGAAAGACATTGTGTTTATGATAAAGCAACTAAGGGTTTAAATAAAGAAGGATTTCTTCAGGCAATGATTATGGCTCAGGAAATAAAGAGGATAGCAGATAATTATCATAATGTTGTTTTAATTTCTTCTCCTGCTAGAAGGGCACAAGAGACAATAGAACCTGTAGCGAAAATTCTTGGTGCTTCTTATCATATTGATTCAAGATTACAACCAATTGATTGGAGAATTTTAAGTTATCAGGAGTTGTGTGAAATTGATGATATGATTAAACCTTTTATTAATAATGATATAATTGTATTATCAAGCCATTATGAAGTTTTAGGACCTTATCCACAACATGCATTAAAAACTTTATGCGATAAACACGAAACAATTAGACTTGCAGATAGAGGGGAATTATGGCATTTGGATTTAAAAACCGGACTTTATGAATTTCTTCCAAAAAGAATTAAAGATTAAATCTTCGCAAGATTAAAAACTGTTTTTAATGCTACGATCATTGTTGCCGGAACAAATAAAACTAACAATGCCCCAAAGACTGAAGAAACAGTATCACCTACTCCTAATCCAATTAAAGAGCCTGTAACACTTTCCATTCCAAACTTGCTGATTACAACTAATATTGCTCCTGCTAATAAAAATGCCTGAGAATCTTTACCTGAAACTTGGATAGTGAAACCTACAATTAATCCTAAAAGAACTAATATTGCATAAATTTGTGCACTATAAACTCTTAAAGCAGGAATGGGTATTAAAGAGGTGGATAATCCGATGATAATGGCTAATATGACTCCTATTAAAAAAGCCCATGCACCAAAGGAATTTTCTTGAGATTTAATGACCATTTTAGACTAATATATGATATCTAAAATGTTATATAAATCTTTTGACAAAAATTGAAAATTTGTTAATGATAAAACTTTTATACTATAAATTATTAATTTTTTTAAGCCTTCTTAGTTCAGTCGGTAGAACACTACATTGGTAATTTATAGGAAATCCAAAGATGTAGAGGTCCGGAGTTCAATCCTCCGAGGAGGCTTTTATTATATTTAGAATTTTTACTTGAAATTAAAATATTAAAATTATATTTTTTACTTTTTAAAAAGTCTTAAGAAGAAAGAAATTAAGATTATTAATAAAAATGTTATAGTCAAAAAACCGAACATTATTGATAATAATATAAAAAGATTTTCATAAATTTCAGTACTTGATGTTATATAAAGCACTACCGAAAAAAGGAACATTACAGAGAACAAAATCAAATTCTTGGTTATAATGCTCATCTTCTTTTTTAAAGTATTTTCAATTTTAACATTTTTAGAAATTGATTTTTGAACAATTTTTTCTTTATTAGCAGATTTTTTAGTTGATTTTTTAGGCATTGCCTTTTTTACAACTTTTTTGGAAATATTTTTTTTAACCATCTTATTATATTTAATAATATATACTATTTAAATATTACTTTCCGGCAACCATTTTAGTTTAATTATATTTCCGGTTAAAGATTGGGCATTAATATAAATTTTATTTATCCAATCTGAATAAAAATTCAAAAAAGTTTTTGCGTCCTCAGATTGATACATTCTCAAATCATTATTGCTAATAATTAATAGAGCATTAATTATTAGGAAAAATAGAATTAATAACAGAACTTTCATTTTTTTTTGAATCTGTTTTATTTACAGAAATATTTTCACCGGACCAGTCCATTTTTACAGCATTAGTTGTAATTACCTTTACATTTCCAAATACAGATACAAGCCAAGAGAAATAAATTTTACTTGCTTCAATTACTCCGGGAATAGTTTTAAAATCAAGATCTTGACCTCTAAAAATAATTGTTGCACTAATATAAGAGAATAATATTAATAATATGAGGACAATTGCAAAGATTTTATGCTTTAATCTTTGTATTTCAATAATCACCCAAATAGCTATAATCAATACAGCTATAATAAAGAATGTTACACCTACTACCATATTGAAAATACTAATTGAAACTATAAAAAGATTTCTAATGATTTTTAAAAATAAATTATTTCAACACATTTTATGCGAGGGACAGGTCCTAAAAAATTTCATAGAAATTTTTGGGAATTCAGAGATTGAAAATCTCTGAAAATTCAGGAAACCTGAAGTCTTCAAAAGGCGTTACTTTTGAAGTATTTGAACCTTGGATTCAAATCCTATCCATTTATGCGAGGGACAGGTCCTAAAAAATTTCATAGAAATTTTTGGGAACATTCAAAAGGCGTTACTTTTGAAGTATTTGAACCTTGGATTCAAATCCTATCCATTTATGCGAGGGACAGGTCCTAAAAAATTTCAAAAAAATTTTTGGGAATTCAGAGATTGAAAATCTCTGAAAATTCAGGAAACCTGAAGTCTTCAAAAGGCGTTACTTTTGAAGTATTTGAACCTTGGGTTCAAATCCTATCCATTTATGCGAGGGACAGGATTTGAACCTGCGTAGGCACTAAGCCAACAGATCTTGAGTCTGTCCCGTTTGACCGCTCCGGCACCCCCGCATTTCTAAGAGGAGCTGGAAAACTAGTTTGACCCGAGCATATTCACGAGCAAACCCAATCACCCTTGATGTCGAGTGAGTGTGTGAGTTCTTCCGGCAACTCCGCGTAATAAAATAATAAATTAATTAACTATATAAAAGATTTCCTAATTTAGAATTAAAAATAGTTACTTAAGAACTTTTGAGATTTCAGCTAAATCTTTTTTTAAAGCATCAATTGATTTATTGAAAATATCTTCATAATTCATTGGACCAAATGACTCAATTGTTATCATTAAATCTTTTGTAGGTATAATTTTGATTGAATCTTTACCTTTCTTCTTGCATTCTTCAGTACAAGCATCACAAATATCACAAGTATCTGAATTTGCTACAACAACTTTTCCATCTTTTAATACTAAAGAATGATTTGAACAAACTTCAGCAGCTTCAATTGGGCAATCTTTATCAATTTTAATTTCAACAATATTTCGATAAAACATTAATCCTGCAACGAATTTTGAATGTTCACTTCCTCTTCCAGCTTTAATTGTTGCAACAAGTTTTAATTCCTGACCTTCATCTAAAATTGTTAAAGGCATATTATCATAAACTAATTTGACATCTCCAGTTAATTCTCCTGAATAAACCATTCCTTCTTTTTTTGAATGTAATTTTAATTCACCTTTTGAGTTAAAATTTACTGATTTTCCTGTCACTAAAGGCAATAACCCTATTCTATGAGCGAGAGTTTCATCATATAATGGAGAATCATTCATAATCATTTCTACTTCATCAACAGCTAAAACAGGTATTTGATATACATATCTTCTAATAACATTTGCTAAACTTTCTTCAACTTCTGCTTGAAAAGTTATTTGATTTTCGTTTTTTTGTATTAGTTTCATAAAAAAATAGATAAAAAAGGATATTTAAACTTATGGTCTACGTCCTCTTCTACCTCCTTTCTTCTTTGGACCACCTCTTGGTGTTCTTGTAGTATCAAGTATGTTTAGAATTTTGAATCCTTCACGAGTTAAACTTTTAAGAATTGCATTTGCTCCGGGACCAGGTGCCGGATTTCCGGTTTTTGTTCTGATTCTTACAAATAATGATTTAATACCTAAGTCTTTTACTTCTTCATTTAATCTTTTAGCGATAAACATTGCAATAGTGGGATTTGCTTTTAGTCTTGAATGTTTTGTAACCATACCACCTGTAATTTTTGAGATAGTTTTACCAGACATATCTGTTAAATGTGCAATGGTATTATTGAAAGAAGTATAAATATTCAAAACAGCTTCGACTTCCTTTTTCTTTTTTTCTTTTTTGAGTTTTGATTCCTCTGAGGTTGAATCTTCCAGTTCTGTTTCTTCTTCAATAATTAATTCTTCTTTTGTCATTTTATTTAATTTTTTCTTCGTTTAATTTATTAGCAGTTTTTTTAGTTTTTAATTTTAAACTAATTTTATTTTCAAATTCAACAGGAACAGCATAGGATGGTTTATCCACGACTTTTCCGTCGACTAAAACTTTTTTATGAACAATTAATTGTCTTGCATCTTTTACAGTTGTTGTCAGTTTTTTATTAAATACAACACTTTGAAGTCTTCTTTTTAAATAATCTGTTTTATCTAAAGCCAAAACATCTGAAATAGAATTTACTTTTAAACCAATTTTATTTAACTTTTCAAATAAAATTTTTTGTTCTTCAGGACTTGCAGCAATTAATTTTTTTGCTTTTTCCCTCATTACTTTAACTTTTGCAATTGCTTTCCAAATTTCTCTTTTATTTTTTAAACCAAAATCATTTTTAATTTTTGCTTCTTCATCAATTCTTGCTTTATCAAAAGGTCTTTTAGGTCTTGAATAATTTTTATGTTTTCTTTTCATTTTAAATCAAAGCTATTTTTTTGCTGCTACTGCTGCTCCTCCTGTTGCACTTCCTCCTTTCTTTTTAATACCTGAACCTCTACGTCTGTTTGTTCTGAAATGAGATTTAGTTCTTTGACCTCTTAATGGTAAACCAGCTGCATGCCTGATTCCTCTATAACTTTTTATTTTTTTTAATCTTTTAATATCAAATTCTTTTTTCAAATCTAAATCACTTCCGACAAGATGCTGGTTTTCGCCAGTGTCAAAATCTTTTCTTCGGTTAAATAAATATTCAGGGACTGTGGGGTTTTTAATAAATTCAGAAATTTTAGCAATCTCACTTTCAGTTAGTGTACCAATTCGTTTAGTTTTATCAATTTTTAATGCTTTACAAATTGCGTTTGAAAGACTCCATGAAACACCTTTAATTTTTGTTAATCCGGGATAAACTTTCATTATACCTTCGATATCTTTTGACAAAATTCTCACTATTCTTTCTTCACGTTTTTGTTCTGCCATTTTTTGTTCCATTTTATAAGTGTTATCAAATTTAAGGTTTATAAGTTTATCTTACAAATAAATTATATCTTTCAAGAGTTGTTAATTCCTGGAAAATTCTTTTTTCAATCGCTTTTTCAGGATCAGGAAGATTTTGAACTCTATTTTTCATGTCTTCAAAAGATTCAAATTTTTTTTCCTTTCTTTGTTTTAATATTTCTTGCATATGCTTTTTTCCTAAACAGGGAAGTAATTCAATTTGGTGAATTCGTTTATTTATTGCGTCAGAATTATTAAAAAATTCAATAAATGTTTTTTCTTTTTCCTGAACGATATTTTTAATAAAATCCTGCAAACGTTCTTTTGCTGATTCTGTTAATTTTTCTCTATGAAGTCTTCCAAGAATGTAATAAATTTTATCTCTTTTACCCTGACCAATATAAACTTCTTCACCAATTTCAAGATTTATACCTCTTCTAGGCACAAGTTCCAAAAGAGTCATATTTTCCTTTCCGATGGCTTGAGCTATAGGCATCATTTTTTTCTCCAAAGGATAACCATTGGGTAAATATTCTAGTATTATTGCAGTTTCTTCTTTTGCCATCTTCTTTATTTGAATTCCTTAACAATGTCAAGTATTTTTTTTGTTTCATCTTCATCTAAGTTTAGACCTACAAAAATTTTATTTAAATCTTCTGAAGTTTCAGGCATTAAATCAATTATTTTTACAATTGATTCATCCTTTAATTTCATAATATCAAGTTTTTCTAATTTTTCCCTTAATTCAACAGCTTTCTTTGGTTTTAATGTTGTAAATTTTTGGATAAAATTGCTAATTTCAGCATTAGCTTCACTATCATCGATATATTCTAATGCTTCTGCCATGCTTAAAGGTTTTAAATTATTTATCATCTTATTCTATCTTCTTTATTTTTTTTAAATGTATTGAATCGATAATAAAAGATTTTTCTTTCTTTTGGTCTTTAATTTTTACAATGTAAGATTTACCCCGTTTTGTTTCGACAAAACCTGTTCTTCCCTGAAGTCGCTCGGGGAATGCTGATTGAACCGCAGGTTCTCTTACAACTGCAACAGTCTCTCCTGGAGCTAATTCTTGGAAATATTTACTTAATGGTAATTTTCCTCTTGTTCTTACTGATTTTCTTTTACTCATAATTATCTTTAAAAATATGTGGTTTAAAAAACTTTGTTTTATTAAATTTTTTTGAAAAATCAAAGATTATCCAAAAAGTTTAATCTCTATTTAAAATTTTTTTTTGGGAAGAATTGTTGGAGAAGTATTAGTAGAGCATAAATCATCCTTATCTCTTGCTTCTTCCATGCTTTTTTTTATTGTTTGAAACATTTTTTGCCCCCAAACACCTACTCCGCATCGATCACAAAAATCAATTACCGATGAATCAGAGATTTCAGTATTGCAATAAATACATTTTTTAGCCATTTTTTTCACTCCTTTTTTTAATAGAAATTTTAGATTAAAAGAGTTTTTAAAGTTATAGATAATTCAATATAATTTTTTAGATATTACTAGTAAAATTATATTTTTTCATTAATTGATAATAAATCAGTGCTTCATCGTCGATATGTTGAGATTCCAGATGAGTTAAATAATCTTTAGCATAATCAAATCTTTTTGGACCAATTAAAACCCTTCTTGCTAAACCCATAAGAGGGGGATATGGGATAGTATTACCTTCTAATTCTAAAATCGGCGTCTCTGTTGCATAGCCGATACCCATATAAAAAAGCCCATAAGTATCATGAAGTCTTCCTTCATCGAAGTTTACAATAATCAAATCAATTTTATCTGAAAAATTTACTAATGGCGATAAAGTTTTTCCAAGATAAATATTTTTTATTTTAGCCATGTCATTAATTAACGAATCCATCGACGTTAAATCTCCTGCAAATAAAATATTTTTATATTTATCTTTTGATTTTGTTTTATCAACTGCTTTAATTGAAGGGTATTTTGAAAAATATTTTTTATTTTCGATCAAATCAATTACTCCGTCCTCAGTTGAATAATAATGAGAGGCAATTTTTTTTATCAAAGAGTCTTTTTCTTCGTTTTTATCAACGGCTATAATACATCTGCCTTTTGCTCTTGCTCCACCCAATTCGGAGTATGACATTGTCCCAGCTCTTCTGCCAGAATGCAGATAAACTAAAGCAATATCAGAATTCATTGCGGCGTTCATATCTTCATAATCTAATCGGGCAATAGAACTTTGCTTGTGGTTTCGAGGATCATTAAAATTAAAATTTCTTAGTCGATTAATCATTAAATCTCTCCAACCATCATTTTCAAAACTCCCAATAGTATAAATCTGCGGATTTTGGATTTTCTCAGAAGTCATACATTATACAATTAGTTCATCTTTTAAATAATTGTCATAAAATAAAATATAGTTTGAATTATCTAAGGGGATAATCTATCCCTATCACGAGGGAATAAACATGCTTCCCGAACATTTGCTAATCCTAAAAGGACATGAGTGAATCTTTCAATTCCAATCGACCATCCTGCATGAGGGGGAGCACCAAACCTAAAACTATCTATGTAAGTTTTGAAATCTTTTTTATCTAATCCTTTAGCTTTTAATCTTGCTTCTAATAATTCAGGTATATGAATTCTTTGCCCTCCTGAACTGATTTCCATTCCCCGATAGATTGCATCAAAACCTTCACTTAATTTTGAATTTGCATTTTCATCTTTAGGCATAATATAAAATGGTTTTCCAATCATTGGCCAGTCATAAACAAAAACTAATGTATGGGGGAATAATTCATCAAGCTTTTTTTCAGAAGCACCACTTAAATCATCGTCGCCACATTCAACTTTTTCTTTATCCATTAATTCTTTAACTTCAGAAAATTTCATGTATTTTATGTCCGGAATTTTTAATTTTACATCCAGTAATTCTAATTCTTTTTTATTTTTCTTTAAAACCTGCTCTACAATATATTTTACTGCTCCTTCCATTTCTTTCATCACAACTTTTGCATTTGCAAATGCAATTTCAATATCCATTTGTCGGCATTCATTAAGATGCCTTACAGTATTATGTTTTTCAGCTCTCCAAACAGGGGTAATTGTTACAATTTTTTCTACAGCACAGGCAACCATCTGTTTATATAATTGAGGAGATTGTGCTAAAAATGCATCCTGTTCAAAATATTTTACTTTAAATAAATCAGTTCCACCTTCTGAACTTGCACCAATAATTGAGGGTAAATGCACGTCCATAAATCCTTTATTTACAAAATACTCTTTGAAGGATACACCAATGGTGGATTGAATCTTAAAAATTGCCTGAGTTCTTTGTCGATGTAAATCTACAAACCGATAATCTAGACGTTTAGGTAATTCGGTTTTAGAAAAATCTGAAACATCTATCGGTAAATCTTCTGCTTTTGAAATAACAATTAATTCTGTAGGATTAATTTCTTTGCCCCCTACAGCCTGTTTTGAATCAACCATTTGACCTTTAACATATACGACAGATTCTCGCGGAATTTTTTCCATATCATTAAAAATTTCTTTTGGGGTTTTTCCATTTATACCTGTAACTTGAATTAACCCTGAGATATCTCTTACTACAAGGAATTTTACTTTGCTTAAATCTCTTGTGTTATGAACCCATCCAGCAAATTCTACTACTTGGTTTTTTTTGTCAAAAATATCTTTAATAAGAGTTCTTTTTTCTTGTAATTTCACTAAGTCAATTTTTGCCATTATTTTTATGATGAAAAAGGATATTTAAAGTTTGTTAAAGATTAGGCATTATACTCCCGAGACAGATTAAATTCATGAGTAATTCCATTGTAGGAGATTTTGGTTTTAGGAGGAAGCATACTTTTAACAAAAGAATTGAAAAGAGATTCATATTCCTGAATATCATTAGGCATTTTTTTGGTATAATCAATTAAGAGACTAGAACTTTTTAAATCTTCAAATGTTTCATGAATGACAAAACCAAAAAATAAATTTTCTTTTTTTATTATTTTTGCTAATTTAGGCTCTTGATTTTGCACAACATTCAAACCTGTTTCAATCATTTCTAAATAATATTTATCCATAGAGTATAAAATTTAATTTTTTAAATTATGCATGATATTCAATGCCATAATTTATCTCGGTATAATTGTCATTCCCAAAAGAAAATTTTGTAGAAGGATTTGCAAAATCATTTAAGATCATTTCAAGATAAGAAAGATAAACTTTAGATTCTGAAGGGATAGGCATTTGATGATCAATAATAATACTATTTGAATTCGTTGTCCCAAAGAGTTCATCTAAAATTACAAGACCAAAAAAAGAATTATCTTTTTCAATTAATTTTCCTAAAAAAGGATCAATTTTTTGAATTTCCTGAAGATAATTTGCAATTCGGGTTAAATATTCATAATCAGTCATTTTAATTTATTAGCAATTACTCCATTCATATTTTGGGTCAGTAAAAATATCAAGAAGTTTTTCATGATTATCTAAATAATTCCGTGGAGTTGTGTCTAACTTAGTGGTATAATCAATAAAAATACCGTTATCACCGGGAAATTCAATAATCCCAATCCAAAGATTATCATCAAGCATATTCTCTAAAATTCGGGGGTTCCATCGATTAATATCATTTTGAGCAATATCAATCCTTTTGTTTATGGCTAATTGCTCATGGGATAAATTCATTGTTTGGCACATATTAATTAAAAAATAAAGGGGCTTTTATTTATAATATTTTATATTATTTATAGATAGAGAATTTTAGGTTCTAAAAAAATAAATACTCTTAAAATTTTTGTAGTTTATGCCGGATAATATTAAATTTGAAGTTATAAAGAAAATTGCACAAACAAGATTTAAAGTTCAAAATTTTAAAAATCTTTCAAAGATAGACAGTATTTCTCCTCCGAGTGTTTTTATTGGCTCAAAACTTCAATACCCTTTGGTAAATGTTGGAATTTTATCTCCATTAGAAAAAGATGAAAATGCTTGGGTTTATGATGATGCTAAATTTTGGTCAAAAAATAATTTTGAGATTCAGGATGTAATTCGTTTAAGAGAAGGACTTTTAAATTCAAAATTTCAGACGAAAGTCCAAGATTTAAAATTAAGCAATAAATTAATTAATATTGCACAAGAAATTGCAATTGCTTCTAAACCTGTTGATATTGAAATTGAATTAAAAAATAGATTAAATTTGGATAAAAAAGTTGACAGAGTTCTGACTCCGCATGGTATGAAAGCACAATTGAAGGAAGCAAAAATAACTTCAAATGTTAAGGTTCATAAAATGGTTGATAGAGTTATGAATGATGAGATAAAAGCAACAGAGGGCATTCAAACATTATATAAGAAAAATTTTAATGAATATTCTTTGAGCAAGATTTTAAGTGTTGGAGTTTTAGGTTTAAAGAAAAATAAAAAATTGGTTCCGACAAGATGGAGCATTACTGCGACAGATGACATAATCAGCAAGAAATTAATTTCAGATATTAAAAATTATAAATGGGTAGAAGATTATGAATTATTCTTTGGAGAATTTTTGGGCAATGCTTATCTAATTTTATTATTTCCGGATATTTGGAGTTTTGAACTTTTTGAACTTTATTTGCCGGGCAGTTCTTGGAATTTATCTTCAGAAATAAAGGCTTCAACAGATTATGAAAATTATCATGGCAGAAAAGATTATGCGTCGAATACTCAGGGGGGGTATTATGCTACGAGATTGCCAATCCTTGAATATTTAAGCAAAATTCAACGGCAAGCAAGTGTTTTAGTTATAAGACTTGAAAAACCTACATATTGGGCTTCTTTGGGAGTATGGGTTGTGCGTGAAAGCGTTCATAAGGCATTTGAAAATAGAAGCATGAAATTTAAGGATAAGGAAGAACTTTTATTAAGTACAAAAAAAATTAGTGAAATCAAACATCAATTTAATCCCGAAGAGATTTTTAAGAGAAGTATTTTATTAAATAACATTCAGGCACAAAAAAGATTAGGGGATTGGATTTAGAAAATTATAAGAAAAATTTTATTGCTATTAAAACTAAAAAAATTCTTATTGTTCTGGGAATTATACCATAAATAAAAAAATTGATTAATTTCATTTTAAAAGCTCCAGAAAGCCAGCAAAAAAGAACATAAGGAACAGGCGTAAGTGATGCAATTAATAGACTGATATTCCCATATCGCTTAAAAGTTTTGCAATGTTTGTTATATTTTTTAGATTTGCAAAGTATTCCAATTTTACTGGATAATACATATTTTCCAAAAGAAAAGCTGAACAAACTTCCGATTAAACTTCCAATTGCACAGAATAAAAATACTATTAGATAATCTAAATTGAAAAGAACACCAATTATCCCGGGAACTTCCGGACCAATTGGCTGATCTAATACGTCCATTAAAAAGCTAAAGAAAAAAACAAAAAAATATCCTCCATCTTTGATTTTTTCTTCAATAAAATTCTCAATTCTTTCTTGATTCAAAAATGCAATTAAAAAGAAAGATACATAAAAAATAAGAATATAAATCAAAAATTTTCGTGCTTCTTTCATAAGGGATATAAATAAAAAGGACTAATAAATTTAACGACAAATAAATTAGTTGAAGAGCTTTAACATTAATCTTTTAAACCTTATTAATTTAATTGAAATATGGATTTTTTATGGCATGAAGTTACAGAAGAAGAAAAAGAAGATATTAGAAAACAGGCTAATAAAATTATTGATGATTTTTCTAAACAACTTTCTAAGGTTAAATTAAACGAAGATAAACCAATAATACAGAGGAATAAAGGGGAGAGGGAAGAAAATGACTCTAAACCTCTTGATTTAAATAAAGAAATTATGTTTGAAAATGCTCCTGAAAAAAGCAAGGATTCAATTATTGCGGAGAAGAAGATATGGTAAGTGAAATAAAAAAGATTATTGCATCGGGTCCAGTGATTGTATACAAAGGACGATTACTTGTGAGTCACGATGGAAAAGATGACTTTTATAAAATTCCCGGGGGCAAACTTGTCGAGGGAGAAAGTTTAGAAGAATGTGCAATTAGAGAATTGAAAGAGGAAACAGGATTAGACGGAAAAATTAAGAATCAATTATCCACAAAATATTTGTCAAAAAAACCTGGAACAGAAGAGGAAGTAAAGATTTCACTTTATCATTTTAAATCAGAACTGGAAAAAGCTCCAGAAACATTTGAAAGTTTTGATTATAATAAGCATAAAGTCTATTGGTTAAAGATTGAAGACATCAAAGAAGGAAAATATAAAGTTGCACCTAATATTGAATTTTTAATAGAAAAAGGAGAGATTAAATGAAAATACAAAATAAACATACTGGGATGTATTTTGAAAAAAAACCTTTAAAAGAATATGTAGAACATCAACAAAACCCTTCAAATATTGCTGTTGCACAAATTCTTGAAAGAATTTCTCTTCAAGAACTTAAACAATTTTCAAGACCTTGGTATATTAGTGAATTAGGAGCCGGAGCACGTACAGATAGATATAATCTATTATTTAATGAACTTTTAAAAGAACCGAAAGGACAAATTGATTGGGTTGATTTTTCTCCGTTAATGATAGAATTAGCAAAAAAATATTTACAACAAAATCCTGAAATGAAACAAGTAATTAATTTTGTTGAAAATGATGCTTTTAATTATCTTCAACAATTGGAGAATAATAAATTGAATATTGCAATTATGAAATATTCCTTTGATCATATTAAAGACCCTAAAACATTATTTACTCTTTTGGCTCAAAAAATTATGCCTAATGGTTCTTTTGTTTCAGACTTAAGCATTACAGATGAATTAAAATCTCATTCGACAAATGTTAGATATACATATAATGGAAAAGAAGTTCCATATGGAAAAACAATAGAATTGCGAGATGGAGATAAATTTGGATTAAAATTTTTTAAGGAATCTGGAAACCCCGAAGGAGGAACAATCCCCGGGGCAGAGATTACTAAATATTATTATTCTAAAAAAACAATCGAAAGGTTAGCAAAAAAACAAGGCTTTGAGGTTTTTATTGGAGATTGGAAAAATTATGCAATTAATAAACAAGGGATAAATAAAGACCAAGATATTTTGGTTTTGAAGAAAAAATGAAAACCGTCGAAAAATTAAAAAAATATTTAGAAGAAATAAAAAAGAACGACCAAAATGGCAACAAAATAAATGCTATTTTAGAATTAAATCCAAACATAAATGAAGAAGCCAAAAAGATTGATGAAAAAATTGCTAAAGGCAATGCCGGAAAACTTGCGGGGCAAATTATTGTCTTAAAAGCCAATATTAATGTTGAAGGAATGCATATCTCTTGCGGGTCTAAAGTATTAGAGAATTATAAAGCACCTTATGATGCTACTGTTGTTAAAAAAATTAAAGATGAAGATGGACTTATATTAGGATTAACTAACTGCGACGAATTTGCCTGCGGTTGGAGCGGAGAAACTTCAGCATTTGGTCCTACAAAAAATCCGGTTAAGATTGAATTAGTTGCCGGAGGTTCTTCTTCAGGTAGCGGTGCAGCAGTTGCAGCTAATTTTTGTGATATGGCTCTTGGAAGCGATACAGGAGGGAGTATAAGAGTTCCGGCATCACACTGTGGGGTAGTTGGTGTTAAACCGAGTTATGGTTTTGTTTCACGATATGGTTTAATTGATATGTGCATGAGTTTTGATCAAATCGGACCATTAACAAAAAATGTGCAAGATGCAGCATTATTGTTAAGTGTTATTCAAGGCTATGATGAATGCGATTCAATTTCTGAAAAATCAAAATCGATTAATTTAAAAAAAGTTGAAGAAATTCCGAAGAAAATTATTGTGGGTTTATTAGATTTTGAAATCAGCAATAAAGAAATACAAAAATTAATAAATGAAAAAACAAAACAATTTTGCAAGAAATATAATTGGGAATTAAAAAAAATTAGCATTCCTCATTTAGATTTGGCAATTGCTACGTATTTTCCAATTGTTTATACTGAATTTTATTCTGCAACCAGAAGACTTGATGGAAGACGTTATGGCAAAAAAGTTGAAGAAGCATGCGGTCCAGAAGTTTTAAGAAGAATTTTAGGGGGAAGCGAGATTACAAAAGCAGAGCATCAGGGAAGGAATTATCATTTAGCTCTTCAAGCTCGGGAATTACTTAAGAAAGAATTTGAAAATATTTTCAAGGAAGTAGATTGTATTATTTCTCCTGTTGTTCCAAGATTACCTCATAAAATTGGAGAGAAAATCTCTTCAAAAGAAATGTTTGAATATGATGCATTGACTTCACCGATGAATATTGTGGGTAATTGTGCTTTATCACTTCCTATCGGAGAAATAAATAAAATTCCTGTTGGAATGCAAATTGCCTGTGATAAGTTCCAAGATGAAAAGATGTTACAAATCGCAAGAAGCATTGAAAAATTACAAATCAGTTAAAAAAGTATTTATTTTTATTTCTTTATTAAGATTATTTTTGATTAGTTCATAATCGCTTGTTATCATTTCTTTTTTGTTTAATGTTAAATAATTAATTTTATCTTTTGTTGTTGCAGTTACAAAAATTAATAAGAACGAATGAATCTTTTTTTTGTTTTTTATTGTATGCTCCAGACTTACCGAATTTATTTTTGAAAGTTTAGCATTAATTGAAAATTTTTCTTTCATTATTCTTTTTACAGAATCACTTATTTCTTCGCCAACTAATAACCTTCCTCCAGGCAAAGATAATTTATCGAGAAAAGGTCTTTTTTTTCTTTTTATTAAAAAAACCTTTTCTTTTTCTTTTATTGCAATTAAAATTACAGGTAATGCAGATTGTTTTGAAGAGAGATAGGGAATAATTTTTTGAGCAAATTCTGAAAGAGAATAAAATTCTTTTTCTTTAATTAAGATACCTTGATTTTCTAATTTTTTTATGTGATATGCTAATTTATTTGACCGAGTTTTAACAGACTTTTCTATTTCGCTAAATTTTAGTTTTTTATTATATAAAAATGCAGATAATATTTTTTCTTCCATTACTCAATTTTTTTGAGGAACTATTTAAATATAATCATGATTGAAATTTTTCATGGTTGATAAAAATCTTATGCATTATGTTACTGTTACAGGTATTGTTGTAAAGGACGGAAAATTTTTAATTGCTAAACGGGCAGAATGGGAAAAAGCATTTCCAAATAAATGGACTGTTCCCGGGGGGAAATTAGAAGTTCTGGATTATGCTTTGAGGAAAAAAGATACTAGTGAACACTGGTATAATGTTTTAGAAAATTTATTGAAAAAAGAATTTATGGAAGAAGTCGGGCTTGAAATACAAAATATTGGATATATTACGAGTATGATTTATATTCGTTCAGATAAAATCCCATGTTTAATTGTCAGCCTTTATGCAGAACCAAAAACAGACAGGATAAAATTATGCCCGGCACTCACAGATTTTAAATGGGTTAATTTAGAAGAAGCTAAAGATTATGATTTAATTGAAGGGATTTATGAAGAGATGGAAATTCTTGAAAAAAAGTTAAAAACAGGCAAAATGGATGAATGGAAAGGGAATAATTCACTTCAATAATCTTTATTAAGAATAATTTTTTAGACATAACATGGAAAGAGATAAAAATAATTTTTCAATAATTGAAGGGATTGTTCTATTTTCTAGTTTAAAAAAAACTCCCAGTGGTAAAAGTTTTCTTAAATTAAAATTAGAAAACCAAGAAGGCATACAATGGATTCAAGATGATGGAAGAGTTAAAGAAGGAGAAATAATTAAAATTTATTATAAAAAAATATTTAGAGATGAAACAAAAAATATAAAACATGAATTTGTTAAAGGCTATGATGTTTTTGATAAAAAAAATGAGTTACAATATAAGGTCTTTCTTTAATTACAAAATTTTTTAAAGAGTTAATCAATTATTATTTTATGAAATTTGTTATCGGAAAAAAGAAATATTTTTTTGATTTTTTAAATTCAATTAATCAAGAAGATAAAATTGCTATTTTAACTCATAATGATTTAGATGGAATTGCAAGTGCAATTTTTACTGAAAAAATTTTAAGTTCGAAAAATTTAAAAAAAAGTTTTGTTGATTTTTTAACTTACAAAAAAGATATGTATTCTGAGAGAATTCAGGGATTAAAAGAAAAAGGAATTACAAGAATAATTTTAACAGATTTAAATGAAAATTCAGATTTAGAAGGTTTTAAAAGATTAAATAATGAATTTGAGAGTTTTATGATTGACCATCATCCAATAATGGAAGATGTAAAGAATTATAAGAATATTTTGAAAACAAAATCAGGTTCTAAAGAGGGAGAATGTGCATCACAAATTGTTTATGAATTGGGTAAAGGGGTTATTAATGAAGAAAAATATAAATGGTTAATTTGCAGTGCAATTATTGCTGATTATGCTTATCAAAAAAAGGAAAGCTTAGAATTCATTCAAAAGTTTTACCCGAAAACAACAGAAGAAAAGATTATGGAATCAATTCCTGGAAAAATTACAATCACTATTGGCAATGCAATAATTTATTTTCATGGAAAATTGCATGAAGTTTATAATTTAGTCAAAGAGGGTAATTTAGAGGTATTAAAAAAATATGAAAAAATTGTTGAAGATGAAATTCAAAAAACAATTAGAGAATTTCATCAAAATGCAGAATATTATCCTGATAAAAATTTATATTTTTATTTCTCGGAACCAAAATTTAATGTTGGTTCGATTGTTTCAAGTATTCTTTCCAATGAAGATGAAAATAAAATAATAATTCTTTCTACACCAAAAGAGGATATGATTAAAATTAGTGCAAGAAACCAAAGTGGTAAAATTGATTTAGACAAATTTTTGAAAAAAGGAATTCAAGGTTTAGAAAATGCAGTTGCCGGAGGACATGCAAAGGCAAGCGGGGCTAGTTTTATGAAAAAAGATCTGGATACATTCAAAAAAAACATCCTAAAATAGTTAGAAATATTTAAAAGTAAATTTTGCGAAAAGGATATATGAAAATAGGTGACGTGGAGATTAAATGGCTGGGTCATTCTGGATTTTTAATAACTAATTCAAAAGTTATTTACATTGATCCTTATAACATTAAAGAAGATTTGGTTAAAGCAGATTTAATATTAATTACTCATGGGCATTATGATCACTGCAGTTTTGCAGATATTCAAAAGATTGTCAAAGATGGAACTAAAATTATTTTAACTGCAGATTCACAAAGTAAAATCATAAGATTTGATACTCCTATAAAAATTGAAATTGTTGAACCGGGACAAGAATTAGATGTTTTAGGGATTAAAATTTCAACATTTCCTGCATATAATATCAATAAACATTTTCATGCAAAAGACGAGGATTTAGTAGGTTATTTAATTAAAATGCATGATGTACTAATTTATCATGCTGGGGATACTGACCTCATTCCAGAGATGAAAAAACTTACAGGTTATAAACAAGAAGGAAAAAAGTTTATTGCTTTACTTCCGGTTGGGGGGCGTTTTACTATGAGTGCTGAAGAAGCTTGTGAAGCTGCAAAGATTATCAAACCAACCATTGCAATACCAATGCATTATGGGAGTATTGTTGGAAGCGAAGAAGATGCTTTAGAATTTGTTGAATTATGCGAAGAAGAGGGAATTCAAGCAAAGATATTAAAAAAAGAATAAATTTTCTAAAAATCAAATTTCTTTAACTTTTCTTTTGTACAATATAAAACGAAATAATCCCAACAAAAGAAAAATAAAGTGAAATTCTTGAAAAGCTATTTGGAATTTCCCTAACTTTTCTTTTGTACCACATATTCAAACAACAACAAAAGAAAAATAAAGATAAATTTTTTATAAAAATCAAATTTCTCTAACTTTTCTTTTAACCCGGAAAAATTTGAATCAATTCATTAAAAGAAAAATAAAGTGAAATTCTTGAAAAGTTATTTGGAATTTCCCTAACTTTTCTTTTGAACCACATATTCAAACAACAAAAGAATAATAATCCCAACAAAAGAAAAATAAAGTGAAATTCTTGAGAAGTTATTTGGAATTTCCCTAACTTTTCTTTTAATCCCTGGAAATTTTGAATCAATTAAATTAAAAGAAAAATATAAAAAACTAAATTTATAATAAAGATTGATGAGAGTTAAATTTGGATTAAAGTTATCTAGATAATCTCAACTAAGGGAGGTAAAATAAGATGATTCAAGAGGAATTTTTGCAAAGAAAAAAAGATATACTTTCAAAAGAAGATAAATCTTCTAAAGGTGATTGGGATAAAAGGATTATTGAACTTTGTGATAAAATAAATAGTTCAGAAAAATATTATACGACTTCTTCTTGTTCCGGCAGAGTTATTGTCATGCTTGACCAAGAAGAAAAAGGTCCTGGATTATTTGAATTTATTTCGCATGATTTAATTGATTTGAAAACGTTGCAAGAAAATTTAAGTTTAATAAAATCAGAGGATTTAATTAAGTTTAAACAAGAGCAATGTATTTTGCATGTAGCCTGCCAAACATTAGAAGATGCTACTGATTTAGTTGTTAAGGCACAATTAACCGGATGGAAAAGGTCAGGGATGATTGCAATTGGAAAAAGATTTATGGTTGAATTAAATACTACTGAAAGATTAGAATTCCCGATAATGATTAACAATAAATGTTTAGTTAATGAAAGATTCTTGAGTTTAGTGGTGGAAAAGGCGAATAAAAATTTTATGAAGATGTGGGAAAAAATTGAGAATTTAAAAAAATTAATTTAATTATAATATTTTATCGAGGTCAATTAAAAACGGTTTAAAAGGCACTTCTTTTTTTAAGGTATAATCATATTTTATTAAAGGTGTCCCATTTTCAAAATAACCTTGTGCTATTCCCTTTTCGTAAACAAAATCTTCTCCATTAGAATTAAATTTGATAACGTCGCATCCAAATTCCATAAGTTTTTTTATTTCTGGTGAAACATTTCCATGGATATTTTTAATCATATGATTATAAGGATTAAGTATAATTTCAATTTTACTTGGTACTGATGGTTTTATCATCAATTCTTTTAAAAAAGGGGATTTAAATAATTATCGAAAGATGATTTGCAAGACTATTTCTTTTCAGGTTCGGTAAAAAAATAAAAAAAAAGAAATCTAATTTTTTATCACCAATATTTATTTAAATCAACAATAGTTGATTTTCTTATTATATTAATTTATTCAAAGCGCCAACCCGAATAAATTTGTTTAATAAGAGGTGATCTCTTTTTTTCTGCTAATGATAGTTGGAAATAGATAAACTATATAAAGATTTCGTCGAAAATCTACTATATATAAGTTTAAAAACTTCTGACAAAAACCCATAAGGGAGAAAGAAAAAAAAATGAATAATGAAAGGAGGTTATGAAATAAAAAATGGTACTCGATTTTGCAAAAGAGGCTATTCAAAACACAGCTACACATAGTATTAACTTTGATGAATTAAGAGCTGGTAAAGCTAGCATTAAAGTTGTTGGTGCTGGTGGTTGCGGATGTAACGCATTAACATGGCTTTTTAATAAAGGTATTAATGGTGCTACAGTTTATGCTGCAAATACTGATGCACTTCATTTAAGTGTAACTAAAGCTGACGAAAAGATTCTTATCGGTAAGGAACTTACAAAAGGTCTTGGTGCTGGCGGAAAACCACAAATTGGTAGAGAAGCTGCTAAGGAAGCAATAGTTGAATTAAAGAAAGTTGTTAGTGGAGCTGACATGGTGTTTATATTAGCAGGTCTTGGAGGAGGTACAGGAACAGGTGCTGCACCGGTAATTGCTCATTTAGCTAAAGAAACTGGAGCAGTTGTAATTGGTGTTGTTACTATGCCTTTTGAAGCTGAAAAAGCTAGAGTTGATAAAGCTGAATTCGGACTTCAAGAACTAAGAGAAGCTACTGACACTTGTATTGTTTTAGATAATAACAGATTAGTCGATATTGCAGGACAATTACCTATTGAACAAGCTTTTGCTGTTGCTAACGAATTAATCAGTACAATGATTAAAGGTATTGTTGAAACAATTACTCTTCCAAGTTTAATTAACTTAGATTATGCTGATGTTTCGGCAATTATGAAAAATGGTAACATGGCTGTTATAGGTATTGGTGAAGCAGATACACAAAACCGTGTAGTTGAAGCTGTACAACAAGCCCTAACTCATCCTCTACTTGATGTGGATTACAAAGGTGCTACTGGAGCTTTAATACATGTAACTTGTGGACCTGACCTGAAATTAGAAGAATTTGATGTTATCGGTAGATCAGTTTCTGACAATTTAAGTCCTGATGCTCAAGTGATTATTGGTGCTAGAATCAGTAAAGAATTTACTGGTAAAGTAAGAGTAATTACTATTATGACAGGAGTTAAATCTCCATATGTGCTTGGCAAGGCTGTTGAAGAAAAAGCTTTCCATTCATCTAGAGAGATGTCGGATTTAGGTATTGATGTTTGGAGATAAATAAATTTTTCAAACAATAAATAATTTTATTACATTCCCTCGAAGGAGAAATCCTTCGGGGAATTTTTATTTTTTAAAATACATTTATAAAACTAAAATTTTATTTATTTTTATGATTGGAACAAAAAGAATTGAAAGATTGGAAACAGAAATTGAAAAAATTAAAACAAAATATAATCCTAAAACAATTGAAGATTTAATAAAAGTTGCAATGAATGAATATGGAGTTGTAAATGTTATTAAAACTCCATTAGTTTGTGATGCAAGCATCACAACAAAGAATCGAAAAAATTTTTGGTGATTAGGTAAGTTCCGGACTAATCACGCCTCCGTTTAATACAAATATCAATTAATAATTTAAATACATTTTTGTTTCTATTATTAAATCTAAATTCCATTTCTTTTAGATATAATGGATAATTT
>Ga0209211_10001673_pt1 | contig 41006 bp, 43 predicted proteins | sample RifGroA2_FD_183992 | JGI IMG/M metagenome (GOLD analysis project Ga0209211, IMG submission 183992) | Groundwater microbial communities from Rifle, Colorado, USA - Groundwater A2 (SPAdes) (version 2) | ecosystem: Environmental > Aquatic > Deep subsurface > Groundwater | place: Rifle, Colorado...
GCCTTTAAAGACGATTCTCGTCTATAATGGCGCCAGCATAATTGAAAAAATACGCCTGATTTTCAAATCAGGCGTATTTTTTCAAAGTTCTCTATAATTCTCTTTTTAGTTTTCTTTTAACAATCCGCTTTTAATATTAAACTACTATACTAATTACTATACCAATATACATAAAATCACAACATTTATATATTAGAGCTATACTATAAAATGAAAAAAATCGCATTTTCTTTAAGAAAATGTGGTTTTTTGTATGCAAGGGTGATTTGATGAGGAAAATTGCTATTTTTAACCAAAAAGGAGGCGTAGGCAAAACAACAACTGCCGTTAATCTTGCTGCCGGGCTTTCCAGAAACGGAAAGAATGTTATTGTCATTGATCTTGATCCTCAGGGAGACATTGAGGTCTGTCATGATGTGAAGGCAAAAAAGAGCCTTTCGGAAATACTCTTGAATGAGGCGGAACTTAAAGAGGCAATAACAAATCTTGGTAAAAATCTTGATATCATCCACTCAAATTCAAGGCTTGCTGATGCTGAAGAGTCCATGATGGAAAAAAGGGAAAAAATTGACATTCTGGAAAAAAAATTCACACCTGGGCTTGACTATGATTATGTCATAATTGACTGCCCCCCCTCATTAAGGTTCCTCAACCAAAGCGCGATGTTTTATGCAAAGGAAATAATGATTCCGTGTTCGACTGATGTGCTTGGCTATGACGCTCTGCAGAAGACCATAAGCTTTGTGCAGTTATTTAATAAGAAGCATAGCAGGAATGTAATAGTAAGTTCTATTATCCCTACAATGTATGATAAGCGCAGCAAAATCTGTAAATTCTACCTTGAAAAGATGAGGCATGAATTCACGCCGCTGCTCGTGTCCGACCCTGTAAGGGCGAACTCCAAGCTTAAGGAAGCCCCAAGAAAGAAAAAATCAATCTTTGCCTATGCTTCAAAGTCAACCGGAGCAGAGGACTACTGGAAGCTTGTAAAATGGACTTTGGAAAACGAGCATATGTTTGACAGCAGATTCACGCAGGAGCAGAGGAAGAAGGCCATGAAGGAATATTTTGTAGACGGCAAAAAAAGGGAACTCATGATAGTCGGAAACAAGATAATTTTTGGCTTCAAGTTTCTTACAAATCTCGGAGAGATAGCAAAAGAGCACCTTGAGGCCCATAAGCAGAAAAGCATGGCAAAGGGGCTTTGAAGGAGTTTATTGCCCTTTTTCATTATGTTTTAAGTATAGAGAACTTTGAAAAAATACGCCTGATTTGAAAATCAGGCGTATTTTTTCAATTATGCTGGCGCCATTATAGACGAGAATCGTCTTTAAAGGCGCTGACTAATATTGAAAAATTCGCTTGAAAAGCGAATTTTTCAAAGTTCTCTATAAGATAATCATTGAGAATAAAAACTTGGTTGAAATCACAATAAAAAGCCCGGAAGATATTGAAACAACACCAGGAGCTTATGCCTATCTCTGCTCATTATTCGGGGAAAACAACATAAATATTGTCGAGACTTTAAGCTGCTGGACTGATACCATATTTTTAATAAAAGAGGAGGATGCTGGGAAAGTCATTAATCTGATGAAGTTTTAATCGAGAATTAATAAAATTTGCATTTAACAATCCCCTTATTCTCCAGATAATGCCCGAGCTTTTCCTTTTTTGTCAGGAGGTATTTTTTATTTGCCTTATTCGGCTTTGTTATCAATGGGACCCTTTCGACAATCTTTAAGCCATATTTTTCCAAGCCTTCTATTTTCCTTGGATTATTTGTAAGAAGCCTTATTGTAGTTAATCCCAAATCAGCAAGAATCTGCGCACCAATTGTATAATCCCTTGCATCTGCCTTAAACCCCAATTTTTCATTTGCCTCCACTGTGTCCATTCCTTTATCCTGCAATTCATATGCCCTGAGCTTATTAACAAGCCCTATGCCTCTTCCTTCCTGAGGCATATACATCAAAACGCCATCATTCTTTGATATTATCTTAAGCGCATTTTCCAACTGCTCGCCGCAGTCGCATCTTAAAGAGCCGAAAGTATCTCCAGTTAAACATTGCGAATGCACCCTCACATAGACATTCTGCTTTCCCTTTATCTCTCCATTAATCAGGACAAGGTGGATTCCCCCTGTTATATCCTCATAAGAGATTAGTTTGAATTTCCCGTATTTTGTCGGAAGCTCTGTTTCAGAAACTTTCCTGATTTGATGCATGGGTTTAAGCATTTTACGTGTTTATTTAAAAGTTTTCAACAATATTTAAAAATTGGCTTCCAATATCACTGCAAATGGAGACACTTGAATGCCTTAATTGGCTGAAGCAGAACAATCTTTATGACATGTCGATGAAGGCTTCTGATGTCATCAAGAAGGTTTTTACGCCCTGCCTTGGAGTTAAAGATGAGAAGATTCTTGTAATAGGAGACAGAGGGGCACAAAACAGGAATGTGGCTGCTGTAATTTCAGGAGCTTATTATCTTGCTGCGCAGGAATTGAAATTAGATGCAAAGATAATACTCCAAGATGTGAAGTCAAGAGGTGAAGAAGCAGACCCAAATGTTTTGAAGTCGTTGTCAGAGCTTAAAAATAACAATATTATAATCTTAAATTTGTCTGATAAGCTTGGAGGGATGCAGGAACTTGGAAAAAGCTTCAGGAAGTGGGTTAAGAAAAAAAGGCACAGGTTTGTCTCTGCTATGAGCCTTGGAGACTTGGAAACTGAAAAATATGGATTGGTTGTTGATGCAATTGACGTTCCATACAAGGCAATGCAGGCGCAGCATGACGAGATAAGAAAAAAGCTTGATGAGGCAAAGGAAATAAGGATAACAACGCCTGCAGGAACTGACCTCTATTACAATGTAGAGGATATAAGCGCAATTTCTGCTGATGGCAATTACACAGAGGCTGGAAGCGGAGGCAATCTGCCTGCAGGAGAAGTCTATCTGCCCCCTAATGGGAAGAAGATAGAAGGCAAAGTAATTGTTGACGGCAGCTCAAGGACGCACGAGCACACTATTCTAATCAAAAAGCCCATAGAACTGAAGATTGAGAATGGAGGGATAACTGAAATAAAAGGAGGAGATGAGGCAAGGCAGCTTGAGAAGACGCTGGAATGGGCAGCCTCTGTTGCGAAAAACCCGGGCAGTGTAAGGAGAGTATGCGAGCTTGGAATTGGGCTGAATCCAAAAGCAAAGATAATCGGAGCGATGATTATTGACGACAAGACTTTAGGGACTGCACATATTGGCATAGGCTCGAACTACTGGTTTGGAGGCAATATATATGCAATTATACATCTTGACCAGGTTTTCAGGAATCCTGCGATTTATCTTGATGGAAAGGTTTTGAAGATTTAAAAAAGCAAGGTATATTAACTAGTATTCTATGAATAGAGTTCTCTGTAATAAAAAAAGGTGAACTCATGAAATTCAGCCCAGGCTATTATTCTCATCAGCCCATCGTGGATTATTTTAATGCAATGGATCCTCAGACTTATGACCAAAAGCCTGCCAATGACAATCATGAAGGGCAACATGCGCCTCATGGAGAATATCATGGCGCAGAGTTGGGCATTAAGGATATTGGCATGAGCGTTCCAATGGGAATTTCCGCTTCAAACGTTGCTGGAATCTACAGCAAAATAAGGATGGGGGCTGGAAATATTGAAATCCAGTTTCCTGGCTATAGAAGCGGGCAGAGGAATGCGCAGACGCCTGAGATGTTTGGAGAAGACCAGCGACAGGCAATAAGGGAATTGTCTTTGGCTAACGAGGTTAAATTTAATACCCACGCAAGCTTTGGATTAATGGGGCTAATGGGAAGGGATGAAAGGGGCAATTTTTCAATATATAATGCAACGCAGGATTTATTTGAGCTGAAAAGGGCGATTGACTTCCAGGCTGACATGGGAGGCGGCTCTGTTGTCATACATTCTGGAGAATTTGAAAGGCCGATGACTGACATGTATCTGGATGATGAGACTGGAAGGACAAATCTTGCACGAGATCCTTCAGGAAGGCTATTGTTTAAGCAGGCGCATACGCAGGAATTGGATGCGAAATTTGAGCTGATGGACGACAGGACATCACAAAAAATGGAGACTGTGCAGAAAGACAGATTAGTTGCTGTGCCAATATGGCTGAAAGCTGATAAAGATTATTGGGGGACTGACCATGAAGGCAATAGGGTTTTGATAAAAAAAGAGGATTATGTTGATTATCAGGGAAGAAAAATAAAAGATGAAGAGATATACGACCCCACAAGAGGAAGGGTGCCTATTTATGATGGATCATCTGGAAGATTCCAGACAAAACTTCAGACTTTTGAGTATTTCAGGAAAGAAGCAGAAGAGTGGAACAAATGGTTTGAAAGACAGAATAAAAGAAAGCCAACTTATTATGAAAAAAAATACCCTGAAGAATCATTCCTGCACGCAACGCTTGAAACACAGGAAGGGCACGCCAGAGGGTGGGCATTGCAGTATGGCGAGAGGGCGCAGAAACAGCTGATGGTGCTTAAGAAACTTGAAGAAGCAAAAGAATATTACGGTAAATTAGATCAAAACCTGCCTGAAAATGAGAAATGGAAGATACTAAGGCAGGATCCTGAATTTGCTAATGTAACTAAAGGCATCCTGGCTCCTGAGATGAAACATCCTCTAAAAATAATAGAAGAGGAGATTCATGAGACTGAGAGAAGCATTGAATTCGCAAGGCAGGCTTCGACATCGCAGGAGCAGCAGGCTAAAGACACTAATGAGACAAAGCAGCACCTTATAACCCCCATTAAAAGGCTTGAGAGGCATGGAGTCAGACTTTATGCAGAAGCAGGGCTGCATGCAATGAGGAAGACAAGGGATCCGAGTAATCCTGTTTATGTTTCAGTTGAGCATATTTTCCCTGAAAGATTTGGAGGGCATATTGAGGAGCTTAAATGGATAATAAAGAAGGCAAGGGAAAGAATGGTGGAGATGCTTACAGAGCCTACCATACCTTACGGCACAAGTTTGGCTCCTACAGAGATAACTCCGGAAATAGTAAGGAAGCCTGAGCAGGAATTCAGGCAGCCAAATCCATTTTATATGGGTGTAAGCAAGGAAGAGGCAGAGAAAATTGCTGCGAAGCACATAAGGGCGACAATAGACACAGGGCACATAAATTTGTGGAGAAAATACTGGCAGGACGACCCTAAAAAAACCAAAGAAGACAATGACAAGACATTCAACAAGTGGGTTTTAAGCCAGATAAACAGCATTGCAAAAGAAGGAATGGTTGGAAACGTCCATCTGGCAGATAATTATGGATATCATGATGACCATTTAGCTCCCGGGCAGGGCAACAGCCCTGTAAAAGAGATTGTTTCCATCATCAAAAAATATGGTTATGACAGGGCATACACAGTAGAGCCGGGGGCAGACGCTTCTACAGATTTAAGCGACTTCCACGGACTGATGAAGACATGGAGGCATTTCGGCAGTTCGATTTACGGCATTGGAGGAATGGGGGGTTCAAGATTCCCTCAATCGTGGGCGGATGTGCAATACTCATTTTTCGGGCAGAACAAGCCGCCTTATTATGTATTCGGGCCTTATGCGCCAAGCAACGATTGGACGCTTTGGAGCCAGGTGCCGTTGGAATAAAAGGTAAACATTATAAGTTATTATTTAATAGAGTTTAACAATTCGTAATTTGGAAGCACAATATTTTTATTGTCAAAACCATTATCAATTAGAATGGAGCAAACAGATGCCAATTCTGTAAAATCTACTTCACAAATAGACGCTAAGCAGTTTATAGAGTTTGATGATAATTTGAAAGATAAAATTTATACAAAATTACAAAGATTACCTAAAGAACATACAATAGTGCTTTTCTTAGGAAATGGTATTTCTAGCAAAGATTTGAATACTAATAAATTAGTTCTAGATTTTTTTGCTGATATACGTGAGAGTGATCCAAGACAATTTAGTGATTATTCTTCAAGTTGCGATAAATTACTTAGTTTAATTCGAGGTATTGGTATTGAATACAACATTACAGATTTAATGGAAGATTTAAGTCGAATTGATTCATTAAGAGATAAATTTGCTGGTTTCCTTATTAAGAAATGCTGCGAGAGTTTCTCTAATTTAAATCATTATTATATTTTGTTGATAATATACTTATTAAAAAATTATCCTGAAAAGAAATGGAAAGTTGTGGTATTTACTGTGAATTATGATAATCTTCTTGAAAAAGAATACTACAGAATTAAAGAGTTTATTGATAAAGACCCTTCTTCCCAAATAGGGTTACCCTTGAAACCAATCAAAGATATATTTACTGAAATTGGAAGACCAATACTTGTTATACCTTTAAAAACTATACAAAACTCTGAAGGTAAATTTTATAAGCCAAGTTATGTATTAACTGAAACTGATTTTAATTCCTCTAGGATACCCATAGCACCTATCAACGGGTCTGTGCGTGTTAGTAAGTGTACAAATTGTGATACACAGCTTCAAACAGAAGCGGCAGCTGTTCAAAATCAAGTTTGTACAAGATGTGGAAAAATTGTTTCTTCTATTATATTACCCCTTAAGGAGGGTACATCAGATAAAAGTATTTTAGCACTTTTTGAAAACATTGTTCGTAAATCAAGTTTGGTGATATTTATAGGTTACAATTTTGATGATCCCCATGTTAACTATAAACTTGAACAAGGTACTATTAATTATGGTGAAGGTTTAAAAATTGTTGAATTGCAACTTTTTGTGAACCTCTTAAATAAAAAAATGAGAGATGATGTCAAAAAAAATTTCGGCAAGAATACTGAAGTATATGAATTTGAGAATGACATTCAAAAAGGCCTATTAAGCATTTTATCGGCATTCGAATTGATTTTTAATGTTGTAAAAACAAATTTTTTAAATAGTTACTTGACTTTAAGAATAAATGAAGAAAAATAGGGGTAATCGACATGACAGAAAGACCAACCGACCAAGCTAAACGTCATGATTGGCTTATCGAAGAGACTATTAAACTACATTACAAAGGAAAAATTGATGCAGAAATCGCTAAAAATCCAAATGGAGAACATAATAAAAATGTAGGTGAGTTCTACCCCGATATTATTATTTATAGAGGGAATGAGATATTAATAATTGAAGAAATAGAAACTGAAGACTCTGTTAATGAAAATGAGTTTAAAACACAATGGGAACCTTATTCTAAGTTAGGAGCAAAAAAATTTATATTAACAGTTCCGAAAGAAAAAATACACGATGCTATAATCCTTACTAAAAATCTATCTTGTGAATTATGGTATTATGAGATTAAAGATGAAAAACTAATCTTTAATAAATATAGGTAATTTTCTTATTACACTCTCAAAAAAACAAATACATTTATATACCCCAATTCCATACTATTAAAGGCAGGGCAGGTACTTAGCTAACGCTTGCAAAAGTGAGGAAAGTCCGCCCACCGGGTAAGCGCATTTTTGCCTGTAAAATGGCGAATTTGCTTTGCCAATATGCCGCTTGCACAAGCAAGATCCAGGAATGGATGGCAACCGCGCAGAAACGAGACCGCGCTAACCAAGGATGAGGCTTGCGAAGGTTTTCATGAGGAAACTGAGCACCAGAGGACGTTTTTAGCGAATGGGTGAAACGGCGAGCCCCGGCGGTGCAACTCTATACGAGGCTTAGTTGAATGCTAAGACAGGGCATCATAGCAACAGGTTTGCTATATCAAGGTCCTGACAAAAGGCGGCTTATTCCTGCCCTTCATTTTTAAAAAATGGCGCAAGACAAGGTTTCAATGCCTTCCGGAATGGGAGGACTGGTAAGGTATTTTGAGGAGTACCACAGCAAGATAAGGCTAAAGCCGGGCCATGTTATTGTTTTAAGCGTTGTGGTTATTGTTATAATGATTGTTCTTTATTCTTACGGCGGCAGACTATTGGGGATTTAAGGAGGAGCTATGTTTCCAGGGGTAAATCCTAGAGAGATGCAGAAGGTTATGAAGCGAATGGGCATCCAGCAGGAAGAATTGGATGCGCAGGAAGTTATTATCAGGCTTGAAGACAAGGACATCATCATCTCAAACCCGCAAGTGTCGAAAGTCAACATGATGGGGCAGGAGACCTACCAGATTGTGGGCAAGGCAAGAGAGGCTGCAAGGGACTCCAAGCCCGAAATAAATGAAGAGGATGTCAGCACAGTGATGGAACAGGCAGGCTGCACAAAAGAGGAAGCATTGAGCGCGCTGGAAGAAAGCAAAGGCAACATAGCAGAGGCGATTCTAAAGCTGCAGGCGAAATGAAAATGTTTTTATACCAATATTCACAAACAATTGAAGAGGATTGCAGCATGGAAGAATCTTTTCAGAAGGCAGTGGATGAGTTCAAGAGAGTTGACCACTTGTTCTATGTAAGCCTGAAATACACAAGAACAGTTGATGTCATCAAAAACGTGATGGAGAGGATGATAAGCTGCATTGACTGCTGCATGGAAAGCCTTTTAAAATACTCGAATGAAAAGGGAAAATTAAAAGAAGAGGTTCCAAAGAATCCAGGGCTTAAGTCTGAAGTTGTAAAGAGAATATACAGCCATGATCCTGAAATAGTTGAAGTCGTTAATTTTTATCTCAAGTTGAGAAAGCTTGTACGGGCTGAGTATACAAAGAGGGAGGAATTCAGAAGGCATGTGACAATGATTGCTGTAATTGACAAAGGAGAGATAGTTGAAGTGAGCATTGATGTTCTAAAGGAATATTATGACAAGACAAAGAATTTCATGGGTCTTGTCAAAAGAATCATACGCGAAGAGGAATATGCCTAAGAAGCTTGAGGCAAAACTCAGAAAAAATGGGTGGGAGAGGAAGCATATACATAGAGTTATCAGGATAATAGATGATGCACATGCAAACAAGCATCCAAGCATTAAAATGATGGATGCGCATGTTTATTGGATATTGCTTGTTGTTATTGCGATTGCGAATTTTGCAATCTCAATTGCATTGCTGCCTTCTGTAATGGCATTAAGGGGGATTTTTTTGTATGTTGTATTGGCAATTGTCGGATTGATTTTCGGGCTTGCGTTTGAACTGGTTATCAGGAGCATAGAGCATCTTGAATATAATCATCATGTTGCGCTTGGATTTATAATTCCTGCCATAGCAGCGATTAATATTTTTTTGATGGCTGGGATGGCTAATAATGTGAAGGGCTCGATTGGATTTGGCCATGCGCAAAGCCCTTTTTTGATAAGCATTGTTTACGCTATTGCTTTTGTGCTGCCTTTTTTTTGGTATAAGTTTATTTTGAAGAAGGATTATTATTCTGAATAATTCCCAGAAACCTTTATAAGTTCTTTAGATGCCTCTTAATATTGGAAATAATGGAGGTAGTAGTTTAACGGCAGAATACAGGTCTGTGGAGATTTATTTGCAGTTCACCTGTGGAGCGGGTTCGATATGCAGGGCAAGCGTGCTCGCTTGCTCGCACGCAAGTCCCGCCTACCTCCCTTCTCAATAAACCAGATAAATTCAAATACTTAAAATCCTTAGCTGAGGTAATGCGTAGCTTAGCTGACTATAAACCATTATCAGGGGCGTTTAGGAAATATATAAGCAAGAGGGGATATGGCTGGGGGCTTGCCCAAAAATTAGCAGGAGTCGTACCAACTCTCGAGGACATTGTAGCCTTAACAGAAGGAATAATTACTGTGATGCCAAGGCTATTTCTTGCCACCATTTCAGCGAATTCCCCTTATCCCTTCAGTATTTATATGATATATCGTGCTGAGTCCAATGGTGTTATAGAGCCATATTTTGCTGGACAAATCAGGTATTTCGAGGTAGTGGAAAGACTTAGCGACGATCAACTGTCAAGATTATTTGATATGGGCGAAGAAAGCGTGGAAAGGATGGAGAATGGGGCTCAAAGGGGAGCTGCAAAAGTGATGATACTTTACAGAAGAGATGCTATTGTTGACATAAGTTATTTTTCTTCCAAATTTAAATAAATATATAAACTCCAATTCCAAAAATTAATTTATGTATGATGTAATAACTGTCGGCAGCGCCACTTTGGATGTATTTGCAAGGACGGCTTATTCTGAGCTTGTGAAGATTATTGATACAAAAGGAGAGACGGATCTTCTTGCCTACCCTTGCGGCTCTAAAATACTTATTGAGAAGCTTGACTTTACTATTGGAGGCGGCGGAACAAATACCTCTGTCACATTTTCAAGGCTGGGGCATAAAACAGCCTATATAGGAAAGCTTGGAAAAGGGACGAATTCTGATTTTATTCATAAAAGCCTAAAGCAGGAGAAAATAGACCTGCTATGCGCACATGGAGAGGGGAATGCGGGCTATTCCATAATCTTGGATAATCTGGAGCATGACAGGACAATACTCACCTATAAAGGCATTAACGACCAGCTAAATTTTAAAGGCATAGCAATAAAAAAAATCAAAACAAAATGGTTTTATTTCTGCGCAATGATGAATGAGTCCTTTATTACTCTTGAAAAACTTGCCAAGTTTGCTGAAAGTAAAAAGATAAAGATTGCGTTTAATCCAAGCGCGTATCTTGCGGAAAAGGGAAGCCTTCATCTCAAGCACATTTTGGACAGAACCGAAGTGTTGATATTAAATAAAGAAGAATCTCATTTGCTTGTTGGACAGGGTTCTCCTGAAGAAGTGCTTGAGAAATTGAGAAAGCTCGGGCCTAAAATTGCTGCAGTAACTGACGGCAAAAATGAGATTTATGCTATGGATTCAAATTTTATTTACAAATGCAAACCGCCTAAAGTAAAAATAGTGGACACTACAGGCGCAGGAGACTCATTTGGAGCATCATTTGTCTCAGGAATTATTAAAGGGAAAACAATTGAGTTTGCGATAAAGCTAGGAACTGCCAATGCCTGCTCAAATTTAAGCGAATATGGAGCAAAGACCGGGCTTCTAAGATTCAATGAAGCCTTAAAATATATTAAAAGGCATAAAATAAGCGTCAGGAAAAAGTCATATAAGTGAGCGCTAAAAAATCACTTTGGCTCTGTGCCCACAAGAACATCGCTGCCTTCTATTTTTACTTCAAAACAATCAACTTTGACAGTTTTTGCAACCGGCGAAACTCCAGTCTTGACGCTGAACTTCCAGCCATGCCATGGGCACGTTACAACATCTCCCTCCAAAGCCCCGTCAGCCAATGGCCCTCCATGATGGGCGCATGCGTTGGAAATTGCGCAGAATTCGCCGTCAACATTGACAAGGCAAACATCAGTATCGTTTACCTGCACCATCTTCATTTCTCCCGGCTTTATGTCATTGACATTCGCTGCTTTTTTGAATTCTTTCTCTGGTTTCGGCATTTTTATTATGCAGTAAGGATGCAATTATTAAATTTTTTGGTTTAATTTTATTTTACAATTCCACAACCTATTTAAATCTAAGTATAGAATCAGAAGGTTATGGCAAAGCATAATATCTCAAGATGCATGTCAACGCAGCATCCTGACAATGTGAGGAATCCGTTTTTTACAGAGAATTCCGAGATTGGAGGAGATGATGAAGTAAAGGAGGCATTCTATTCCTATTCCCACATAGGCTGCAGGGAGCAGTTGTGGGACTGCGAGGGAAAGGAGGTTGATAATTTTGTCGTGAAAAAACTGCTCAATAATTATGAGCCTTATTTCAGCACGCATTTTCTCGGAAAAGACGTTTTTCTGACTCTAAGGGTGCCTAATCCAAGCGTTGAGAAAAGCGAGGGCAAGATACTTTTAGAGACTTTGGAAAGCATTCCGAGGAATTACGACACTGCAAGGCTGTTTTACGGCGAGGACATTGCCCCAATATTTGAAATTGCCCTGCCCATGACAACAAACCATCTGGAACTGATGAGAGTAGCTGAATATTACAAGAAGCATGTTGTAGGGAAGAAAGACAAACTGCTAATGAAAGGGGACATTAAAATATCAAAGTGGATAGGAGACTTCAAGCCACATTCACTTAAAATTATACCATTAATAGAGGATAAGAACAGCATTTTAAATGCCCACAATATAGTTTCATCTTTTATCAAAAAAGAAAAAATAAAGGATTGCCAAAGAGTTTGGCTTGCGAGAAGCGACCCTGCATTGAATTACAGCTCCCTGGCAACTGTTCTTATGCTTAAGATTGCCTTGATGAAACTAAGAAGAATACAGGAAGAAACATCAGTGGACATACTGCCAATTTTAGGATGCGGCTCAGCCCCCTTTAGAGGCAATTTTAAGCCCACAAATGTGAGAAATTGCATGCAGGGCTATCCAAGCGTTTACACTTATACATTGCAATCGGCATTCAAATATGATTATCCTGCAAATGAAGTGGAAAAAGCTGTGGACTATTTGAACAAGACAACTCCCGGAAAACCTATTGAGGTTGATGAGAAGGAATGCCTTGCAATCATTGATAAATTAAGCAGGGCTTACCAGAAGCAGGTAAAGATTATCGCGCCAATGATTAATAATATGGCGGCTTATGTGCCTTCAAGGAGGAAAAGAAAACTGCACATTGGATTATTTGGATACTCAAGAAGCGTTGCCGGCTTGAAACTGCCTAGGGCAATTGCATTCTGCGCCGCATTATACTCTTATGGACTGCCCCCTGAAATATTGGGGTTGGACGCACTTACTGAAAATGATGTAGACTACATAAACCACATTTACGCGAATTTCTACAATGACTTGAAAGACACGCTGCAATACCTAAACAAAGACAATTTAAGCATATTTCCAAATGAGATAAGGAAGGCAGTTGATAAAATACTGTCAATTACAGATTATGAGGAAAATAAAGACCACAAAAAGATAACTTCCATCATAGTTGATGATTTCAAGAAAAAGAGCGCTAATCTTATTTCTGAGAACATAGTGAGGGCTGGGTTTGTGAGGGGGTTTTTGGGGTGAGCAGAGATAAAACCAAAACCTATTTATACATAATTCCCAAAAAAAGCAAATATTGCAGAAAAGAGGTGCTTAGGTGAATAAAGACAAGGCTTTTGTCCTTTGGTTCGATGAATTAGGCATAGAAGACGTGCCTTTAGTCGGCGGAAAAAATGCCTCTCTTGGAGAAATGTACAGAAACCTCACAAAAAAAGGAGTCAAGATTCCAAATGGGTTTGCTGTTACTGCCTATGCGTACAGGCATTTTCTTGAGAGGGCAAACATAAAAAATGAGATTAAAGAGATTCTTTCTGACTTAAACACGCACAGCATAGCAAATTTGATGGAAAGGGGAAGAAAAGTAAGGGAAACTATTTTGCGCGCAAATCTTCCTTTTGAATTGAAAGCTGAGATTTCAAAGGCATACAAACTGCTGTGCAAGGAATATGGAAATAATATGGATGTTGCCGTCAGAAGCTCTGCAACAGCAGAAGATTTGCCTGATGCGAGCTTTGCAGGGCAGCAGGAGACTTACCTTAACATAAGAGGGGAGCATCAACTGCTTGAGTCCTGCAAAAGGTGCTTTGCTTCATTATTTACCAACAGGGCAATTTCTTACAGGGTGGACAAGGGCTTTGACCATTTCAAGATTGCTTTGAGCATTGGAGTGCAGAAGATGGTGAGGAGCGATTTGGCAAGCTCAGGAGTTATGTTTTCCATTGACACAGAATCGGGGTTTAAGGATGCTGTGCTGATAAACGGGGCTTATGGTCTTGGAGAAAATGTTGTGCAGGGCGCTGTTAATCCTGACCAGTTTTATGTATTCAAGCCGACTCTAAAAAAAGGGTTTAAGCCTATATTGAGCAAAAAGCTCGGCTCGAAGTCAATAAGAATGGTTTATGCAGAAGGAGGGGCTAAGGCAACAACAAAAAATGTATCAGTGCCTGAGCACGACAGAAACAAGTTTGCGCTGAGCGATAAGGAAATCCTGACGTTGGCAAAATGGGCATGCATAATAGAAGACCACTACAGCGAAAAAGCCAAGAAGTTCAAACCAATGGACATGGAATGGGCGAAAGACGGCAGAACAAATGAATTGTTTATTGTGCAGGCAAGGCCTGAAACAGTGCAGAGCCAGAAGGACATGAATATACTCGAATCATATGAACTAAAGCAGAAAGGAAATGTGCTTGCAACAGGGATGAGTGTCGGAAGCAAAATTGGGGCTGGAAAGACGCATGTAATAAAGGATGTGCACGACATTGAGAAATTCAGCAAAGGTGAAGTCCTTGTAACAGAGATGACTGACCCGGACTGGGAGCCAATAATGAAAATAGCAGGGGCGATTGTGACGAATAGAGGGGGCAGAACCTGTTTTTCAGGCGATACAAAAATTCTTACAAATAAAGGGTTTATGGATATCAAAGATATTTTTGAAAATTATGATGGATTGATGGTTCCTTCTTTAAATAAAGAAACTTTGAAGGTTGAATGGAAAAGGATTATAGCTTCAATGAAAAGACAGGGACATCTTATTGAAATTTCAGCTTCTCAAACAGGCAGAAACAAAAATAATACACTTAAGCTTACTCAAGACCATAAGGTTTTGACATTTTTGAATAGAACGCTGGTGTCTAAAGAGATAAAAAATATACTTTCAGATAAAGAGCATCTGATGGTGGCTCAATATATCCCAAGCCCTTCTATTTCTGACAACAAGGAAAGGAAGCTTGCATATTTGCTTGGCGCAATTATGACTGATGGTCACATTTACACCGCTAGAACGCATGGTGAGGTAACATTTATACAATCTCCTACAAAAGAAAAAGAGGATTTTATTGAAAAAGTGCAGGATTGCGCTCTTGAAGTTTTTGGGAGAAGATTTAAAGTTTCTGAGAAGAAGCCTTCTGGAGGAGTTATTAGAGACAGGCAGATGATAGGAAGCGCAAACGCATATAGGTTATACAGCAAAGAATTGGCTTATGAGCTTAAATCAAAAGCTTTATCGATGACTGAAACATTGCTATATGCTGATGAGGAATTAATACTAAACTTCTTAGCAGGTGTTATAGATGGGGACGGCTCTTATAACCATTCTGCAAGCAGGATAAACATTTACCGCTCTAAAAGAAATCTGCTTGAATCGATTGTTATATCTTGTGCAAGACTTGGAATTGTTCCTCAAATTACAAGAAACAGGACAATATGGAATGTTCAGATTGTTGAATCTGTTGAAAAATTACTTAGTTATACAAATAGGGTAAAAGGCGAGTTTAATAGAAAAATCCATGGAACAAGATTTTTTTCAGCAAAACAGCTGCTTGGAGACATCATAGAAGATGTTAATTATAAAGGGAGAATTTTGCAATATGTTAACAAAAATCTTATAATTGACATTGAGAAAATAAAGAATAATGTTCTGCCTTTATGCCCTGAAAAAGCCAGGGAAGAGATTTTTAAGATATATAATTCAGATACAAGAATGATAAGGGCAGGATTTATAAGAGAAATCGGCATGAATGATGTCTATAATATATCGGTAGAAGACAATCATAATTATATTGTTTTCACAAAGGATTATATGCCGATATTAGTCAATAACTGCCATGCCGCGATTGTGGCAAGAGAGCTTGGAATTCCCTGCATTGTCGGGACCGAAAACGGCACAGAAAAAATAAAAACTATGCAGAATGTTACAGTAAGCTGCGCAGAAGGGGAAATAGGAAAAATCTACGAAGGGCTTTTGAAATTTGAAGTCAAAAAAATAAATCTAAAAAGGCTGAAAAAGCCGAAAACGAAAGTCATGGTGAATTTAGGGAATCCGGAGCAGGCTTTTGAAACAAGCTTCCTGCCAAATGAGGGAGTCGGGCTGGCAAGGGAGGAATTTATAATAAATTCCTACATAAAGATACACCCGTTGGCGCTTATTAATTTTAACAGGCTGAAGGACAAGGAGGCAAAAGCGGAAATTGAAAAATTGACGGCAGGCTACAAAAACAAGGCAGAATTTTTTATTGACAAGCTGGCGCAGGGAGTCAGCATGATAGGGGCTGCATTCTATCCAAAGGATGTAATTGTAAGGCTTTCAGATTTTAAAAGCAATGAATACGCCAATTTAATCGGGGGAAAGGAATTTGAGCCGAAAGAAGAAAACCCCATGATAGGATGGCGAGGGGCTTCCAGATATTATTCTGAGAACTACAAGGATGCTTTCGCTTTAGAATGCAGGGCATTGAAAAAAGTCAGGGACATTATGGGGTTAAGCAACGTCAAAGTCATGATTCCAATGTGCAGGACGGTTGATGAAGGCAGAAATGTGCTGAAAGAGATGGAAAAGAACGGATTGAAAAGGGGAGAGAATGGATTAGAGGTTTATGTGATGTGCGAGATTCCCTCAAATGTAATACTTGCAGATGATTTCTCGCAGATATTTGACGGCTTTTCCATCGGCTCAAATGACCTGACGCAGCTTACTCTTGGATTGGACAGGGATTCGCAGCTAGTCAGCCATTTATTTGACGAGAGGAATAAGGCGGTGAAGAATTTAATGGGTTTGGCCATACACAAGGCTAAGAAGAACAAGAGGAAGATAGGGATATGTGGAGATTCACCTTCTACATTTCCTGAAATCGCGAGATTTTTGGTTAAATGCGGTATAAATAGTATTTCTCTAAGTCCTGACGCTGTAATCAAAACAACTATGGTTATTATAGATGAAGAAAAAAGACTTGGAAGGAGATAAGCAAAATGTTCAATTTAGATAAATCCACGACTTTTAGAAATACTTCAAAAAGGAATAGAAAGCAATTTAACGCTTGAGGATTTTGACATATGCTAAAAAGCTATCTTAAAGTTGTAGAACCACAACTCTTCTCGTCAAACTCTTATGCACATAAATCCCAAAATCATGCTTCAGTTTCAGCCCAGATTTTTTTATTATTTTTCTGTAATCCACAAAATGCGGGAAAATCAGGACAATTTTCTTTTTAACAATTTTCTTTAATTTCATTAGTATTTTAAGATAAAAATTCTCTAATTCCCTAATCATTTTTTTATTGTTTTTGATTTTAATTTTGCCTTTTCTTTCGGAGTTTTTGTAATACACGCTTGAGTTCAACCCATAAGGCAGGTCGGAAACAACATAGTCAAATTTTTCACTGATTTTCAATATGTCCTTGTTCATCAGCCTGTAATCCTTAATTGTATAATATCTTAAATTAACCAAAGTTTTCCAGAGCATCTTTTTGTTTATATCGTTGGCTACTGTCTTAAAGCCCATCAAGCCTGCCTCCAAAGGTATTCCACCTGAGCCGCAGAACAGGTCGGCAATAGTTTCATTCTTGTCTTTTATTCCTGTCAGGTTAACCATTGCCCTTGCCAGCCTTGGGTGAAGCGAAGTTGGAGACGGCCTTGGCCTTAAGTGGGATTTTCTTTTTTCAAAATCATGGCTTACATTCTTTAGTAATAGAAAGCAATAAACTTTTTCATTATTAAAAAATAGGTTTATCAATGTTTTCGGGCTATCCAAATTTACTTTTGGATTCTTAATTTTGCCCCAGATATAGCCGGCAATGCTTTTTTCTGAAAATTTGGCATAAAATTTTTCTTGAGGAAAAATTTTTTGGCGATATATTCTAACGCAAAAATTTTCCTTGTATACAGAATTCCAGCCGTAATTTTTTATTTTATTGACTAAATCTTTTTTATTGCATTGAAACAATAGTTTATGGATTGATTTTGTTAATGCGAGCCTGTTTGTTAATTCATCAATATCAATAGAATCCTCAATATCATCAAACAATAATTTCCTGATTAATTTGTATTTTTTAATATTCAAAAGGCTCAAAACTTCCTGAGCAGCCAACTTAATGTTTTCTCCTGACAAAAGAAAAAGGTATTCCATAGCAAAATCATTTCTTATTCAGCTTTTTATACCCAAGCCAAATCAAAATGCCAAGGGCAATTCCTAAAATTATGAACCTTGCCCAGTCCGCCAATTCGCTCCAATAGCTTATTGTGCCGTAAATTATGGTTAAAACCCCGCCGCCGAATAAGCCTGCACTGACGCTTGTTAAATGCAAAATAACTCCGATAATTATAACAATGATGCCTATAATTCCGCTTATAATAAACACATTCCTAAAGTAGATATTCCTCACTTTTTCATAACCCTGCTGGCAGAATGTGCATTCCTTTGCAATCTGGCAGCCTTTCTCGTCAAACTCGTATAATACGTCAGCTTTCTTTTCTCCGCAATTTTTCCTGAATTTGTCGTATTCTGTAATTGCTTTTGCGCAAACATCAGCAGTTGGCTCCTTAAAGCCGGCAGGATATGGGTATTCTGCATAATAACCTCTAGAATAAACTACATCTATCAAAGTGCCTCTCTTGCAAAAATCTTCATAATTTGGCTCATTGTAAAATGCCTTTATGCCGAATATGACAAATAGCAGAAAGATAATGGCAATGCTGACTCCAAGTATTGTTTCTTTTATTTTGAAGGGCATGTTTTAATTAGGATGACTTGGAGTATATATAATTATTTATTTTCAATATAGAACAATAAGTATATAAATAAGTTTGATTTAGGATTACCAATGGCAAAAAGAGGCCGTCCAGTCAAGTCGGAAATAAGGCAGAACATTGTCGAGATTCTTTTCTATCTAAAAAGGGCTTACGGCTATGACATCTACAAAGTCTATATCAAAATCTTTCCAAAGGTTACCCTTAGAAGCATTTACTACCATTTGAAAAAAGGAGTTGCTTTAGGCGAGTTCAAGATTGAATCTGTGGAGAAAGAGAAAGGCGAATTCAGCTGGGGCGGCGAAGTGGAGAAGACCTATTATGCCCTTGGGGAGAATGGGAAGGCTCTTGGAAATGAGAGAGTAAAGGAATATATGGAAAATAAATCTTAATCCAAATAGAATTAAACATCACTAAGCAGGCCTCAGGAAAGCAAAAACCAGATGTACTGCAACAATAACCAATAAAAAAAGCCCGACTGCCTTGAAAGCCCTGTCTGCTTTTTCCTTTTCGAATATTTTGTAAAGCACAAGCTGAAACATCCTGCCTCCGTCCAATGGGCCTAGAGGGAGAAGGTTAAACATGCCAACACCGAAATTGAGCATGAATAGCACCATAAAAAGAGTGTAGAACCATGAAACTACAGGAGGGGCATATTTTAGAATTCCTTGATTATAGGAGGATTTAGCTATTGTATCCTGCTCGAGATAAGCTCCAAGATATGCTTTGGATGCATCCTCAGGATTTTGGGCAAGAGTTATCCTGTAAGAATCCTTGTCTGTCTTTAAATTGACAATCTGTCCAGGTTTCCTTGTTCCGAGAACTTTTGACAAATCATCGATTGTTTTTATCTCAGTGTTGTCAACTGCTTTGATTACCTGCCCCTTCAGTTTAGCACTCTCCGCGGGAAAATTTTTTCCAGATTCCACATAATCTTTGATTAAGACTCCATTCGACTCTATCATTGAGCCTGCAAGAGGGGCGAAAACAAGCAATCCTATTGCCAGGAAAACAAAACCGAAAATGACATTCGAAAACGGCCCTGCCGCAAAAATGCTCAACTGCTCCTTATAATGCCTTTTCTTCAGCTTCTTTTCGTCAGGCTCTACAAAAGCCGCGGGTATTATCGGAAGCAAAACGCCAAGAAACGCGAATCCGCTTGACTTGACTTTCAAATTGTATACTCTTGCAATTACGCCGTGAGCCATCTCATGCACTAGTGCTATTATGAAGATAGCGATTATCCAGTAGAAGAAAGGAATGAAAAAAATGCCTCTTGCCTTGAAAGGAAGAACCGGGCTTAGCGAGGCTTTTGCATCAGGCTGCGTCAGCAAAGGAATAAGGCTTTGGATGATAAAATATGATATAAAAATCATTCCGAGAAATCCAACAATTATTCCTGCATAGCCGAGAAAAATGAGCATCTTTCTAAACCTTCTTGCAAAACTGTCCATGAATTTTATGCCGTACTGCGTGCGGTACATTGAGAAGTAAAGCAAAGGAAACAGAATCTTCTGAGTCTGCATATTTTTTCTTTTCAGAATAATAAAAAGCGTTAGAAATAGGACAAAAATTATCGACGCTATTGTCTGGACATCTAAAGCCATTTTTTGTTTATCAAACTATTTCTTTTTTACAGCCCTAAAAACCTTGCTCTGGCATCTCCTGCATTTAACCATGCCCTTGAGGACTTTTGCGTTCGGACCCCTTATCTTAGCTTTGCATCTCCTGCAGACAAAGACGCTTCTGAATTTCCTGACATCCGCCTCGTGAAATTTAACCATTGCAATTCACTTATTCCTCTCCGCCGCCCTTAATCTGCTTCATAACTTTCTCGTTCAGTATGACCCAGTAAAGCACCTGCGTGCCGTCTGTGACGCTGCCTTTAAGCTCTTCAGGGACTTTCAAGTCAAATGTCTCGTATGTCTCGGCATCCATGACATTGGCGGTGTCCCCTTGCACAGACAGGACCTGGGCAGTCCTTTTTTCTATTATCGGAACTTCAATGTTATCATGAGCAGGCAGCACAACAACCCTTTTTTTCTCATCAATAAGACCTATTGCGGTAATCCTTGCTTTTGCATGCCCGTGCTTCCCTGTCTTGGAAGTCACGACATCAGCAACCTTGGATGCAATCCCTTCAATGATTATAAAACTCCCTTTTTGAACGCTGCCTACACCAACGACTTTTGTAGTCATTAAATCACCTTTTTTCAACAGATAGTAAGTTGTTTATAAACGTTTTTATTTTAAATTTGTTTTCAAAATTCCTTCTGCCCCCATTATAATGCTGCCTTGCCAGCCTGCTTATTTCCTTTTCCAGCAGATGGCTGTTGGGAAATGAGGATTCCATCTCCTTGAAATGAGCCGTATGATGGCGGTTTCTTCCGTTTTTTGAGTCAAACTTGTATTTTTTATGGAGCATTTCGTGGTACATGACATAGTCCATCAGGACAGGGTCGGCGTACCTGAAAATCTGGCTTATTGTGATTGTATCGGAAGCATATTCATAGCAGCCGAGCTTTCTTGCTGAGAAGCTGCCCCATTCCAAATTCGGCTTTTCAAGCATTCCAAAAAAGAACTTTTCATTGTTCCTGTTGAAAGAGTCCTCGAGCGCAGGATGGGTTTTGGTTTTTGGAATTGAAATATGGAGATTCTTTATGAACAGATTGTAGAGATGCATATTTGTAGTCTGCCATTTGTCCTTGAAAATTTTAGCCATAAGCTCCTGAATTAAGCCAATCTGGATTTCCTTGCTTACTCCCTTCCACTTCTTGCTCAGATTAAAAGTGTAGATGTTGTTTCTGTACTTTACATTGGCATTATAGGGCTTGAACCTGTTGGTGTAATTGAGAATAAATATCTTGTTGCATTCTCTTTCAGGGTAAAGCTGGCGGAAGGATTCTTCTATTAGGTCCATAATTGTACGAAGCCTATAAGAGGTATAAAATCGTTTCGAATATAAACAAATTTAAATACAATATTCTTTTCTAATCTTTGGATGGTGTGCCCGGTTCCTAGCTTTTCAGCTTACCGGCGCATTGTCCGCTGCCGGGATGGCACAATCTGGTACTGCGCGGGATTGCTATCGGTTGTGTGAATATCCCGTTTCCTAACGGATATCTGGGTTCAAAACAACCTTTTTAGCTTGACCAAAAACAGGATTTTTGTCCTTTGAGGGCAAAAAATCATTGTCAAGCTAAAAGGGTTGATGAAAGTCCCAGTCCCGGCGTTTTTGATTTAAAACAATAGTTTATAAAATTTTAATTTGTGTCTTTTGCTATATTATAAAATCGTAGGCAGAATACCCACAAATTTATTTGTGGGATGAATGCCGTGTCTCTATCCAGTATTTGTGCAAGAGGCAGAAGCAATATAGATTTTCTGATAAGGTGGTAGTTTTTTAGTATGACTTTTAGATAGATTAATGCCAAAAGCAGACTATATTTTAGGGGAATCGAATAATTTGTTAAAGTAATACATTGTATACTAATAGGTTTACATTGTACTGAATTAGCGATAAATTTATAAATACGCCCATTTCCTGGTCTTGTTATGGCAAAAATAATTATCTCTACACTTTATGACAAAGAGCCAACACTGGTAGCTGCAACAAAATTAGGAGCAGACCATCTTTATATTGTTGTAGATGATCCTGTTAATGATACACAACAAACAGCTTTAGCAATCATCAAGGAAACATTAGAAAGAGTCGTAAAAATTTATACTATCGAAGCGCATCCATACGATATTGTTGGAACTGCTAGAAAAATTGTTGCTCTTCTTGAAAATTTTTCAGAATATGACCATGTAACTGTGAATATTACTTCTGGTAGAAAAACCCAATCTCTCGGTCTATTATACGGAGCTTATGCTAGAGCGCGATATGTTAAACGCGTTATCTATATCTCTGAAGAAGAACATAGGGTTATTGACTTGCCTAAACTTTCTTTTAACTTGACTGAGAGCCAACTCCAGCTTTTAGAACAAATAGAAAAGAAATCACATTCAAGTTTGAGTGATTTAGCAGAAAAATCTGGAATGTCCAGAAGTATGCTTTATAGGAATATAAAACATCTTGAAGATTATGGTTTTATTATTGTAGATAAAGAATCCCACTATTCATTAACTGATGCAGGAAAAATTGCGAGGTTATAAAATGAGAGGAAAAATTAATGATATTGAATTTGATTATGAGTGGGTAACAATTAAAGATAATAGTGGTGAGGATTACCGCTATAAACCTGAAAATTGTAAAAAAATAAAGACAATGTTAGCTAACGACTTAAATATGTCGGGAGTCTATAAATGGGAGATTATCAATACTGATGGTTTAAAAATATATTTTGGAGAGACAGAAGATTTGAAGAGAAGAATCTACCAATATAATAATCCAGACCATTCACAAACCACAAACCGATTAATCAAAAAAACTCTTGAAAACGCTAAGTCTAAAAAGGGTTAAAATGAGATTGATTCGATTTAGGCCATTGAAAAACGGGGATGATTTAAATCACTTAAAGGAAACAATCAAAAAGAACCAATTTTATTGCTCTAATTTCTTAGACATGAACGACCCTATGGAAGGCGTTTTTACAACAACTGATATTGCTAATATAAATAATGTGTTTTCAGGTAAAAATAGTTTTAAAATTTGTTCATTTACGGGAGATGGAAGCTTAAATAATCCACTTTTGTGGGGGTATTATGCAAATGGTTTTAAAGGAGCTGCGATTGAGGTGGAGGTTAGAGTAAGTAATATTAAAGAAATAATCAAAAACAAAAAAGGTATAATCAAGGTAAATTATGTTAGCCAAAATAAGTTTAATAATATCATCAAAAATTTAGCTGATGCAAACGAAACTGCATTGAATATTCTTTCTCGAAAACTTACTTATTGGAAACATGAAAAAGAATACAGATTTTTTGCGCAATCTGAAAAAAATTTTCACGAGATAGGCGAAATTAAAAAAATCTATTTTGGAGACCCATATGGAACTTTGAAAAATAAGGAATCTATTATTGAGGCATCTTCAAAATATAACCGATACTTAGAGTCAAGGGAAATTTTAGAAAATGTATGCAACGACAAAAATATCCTTTTTGGATATATAAATTTTAGGTAGAAAAAATGCTAGACATTAAAACACTTGAAGGATGGCTGTGGGAAGCAGCTTGTAAAATTAGGGGGGAGATTGATGCTCCAAAGTATAAGGATTATATCTTGCCACTCATTTTTTTGAAAAGATTATCCGATGTCTATGATGATGAAGTAGGTAAACTTGCAGAAGCTTATGAAGATAGGAAAGAAGCTGAAGCTTTCATCGAAGCAGATCATACTTTAGTGTGGTTCTACATTCCAGAAAATTCTCACTGGGAAAAAATAAGAAACCAAAGCTCAAAATTAGGCGAGTTTTTGACAGATGCCGTAAGAGCAATCGCAAAAGAAAATCCTAAGCTGCAGGGAGTTATAGATGTAATTGATTTTAATGCTACTGCTGCTGGACAAAGAATAATAAGCGATGAAAAGCTAAAACTTCTCGTTGATACATTGAACAAGCATAGGCTAGGATTGCTTAATGTTGAGCCTGACATTTTAGGAAGAGCATACGAATATCTTTTAAGGAAATTTGCAGAAGGTTCTGGACAAAGTGCTGGAGAGTTCTATACTCCAAGAGAAGTAGCGATTTTAATGGCTAATGTTCTTGATCCAAAAGAAGGAGAAGAAGTTTATGATCCCTGTTTAGGCTCTGGTGGACTATTGATTAAATCCTATCTTCGATTTAAAGAGAAATATCTAGGAAGTACAAAGATTAAGCCGATTAACTTTTTTGGGCAGGAGTACCTACACAGCACTTACGCTATGGCAAAAATGAATGCTTTTATTCATCAAATGCAGGCAGAAATTGCATTAGGAGACACAATGAACCGGCCTGCTTTTACAGATGCTCAAAGCAGATTAAGAAAATTTAACATTGTTGTTGCTAATCCAATGTGGAATCAAGATTTTCCACAAGCAACTTATGAAGCAGATACTTATAATAGGTTTGGTTTAGGTATTCCCCCGTCCTCTAGTGCTGACTGGGGCTGGATACAGCATATGTTTGCTTCTTTGAATGATAAAGGAAGAATGGCAGTAATTCTTGATACCGGCTCAGTTTCTCGTGGAAGTGGAAATAAAGGCTCGAATAGAGAAAGAGACATTAGAAAAAAATTTGTTGAAAAAGACCTGATCGAAGCAGTTATTTTAGTGCCCGAAAATTTGTTTTATAACACCACTGCTCCTGGCGTAATAATTGTAATCAATAAAGAGAAAAAACACAAAGATAAGATTCTTTTGATTAATGCTTCGAAACTTTTTAAGAAAGGCAGGCCAAAAAATTATCTTCCCGATGAATGTGTGGATAAGATTTCCTCGCTCTATTTAAAATGGAAAGAGGAAGAAGGAATAAGCAAGGTAATTGAGAAAGAAGAAGTTGTAAAGAACGATTACAATTTAAGCCCATCACGTTATGTAGCACAGAATGGAGAAGATGAAACTCTGCCATTAGATGAAGCTGTTGTGTTGGTTAAGGAAGCGGAAGAAGAAATGGCAAAAGCTGATGAAAAACTGCGGAATGTTTTGGGGCAGTTGGGGTTTGAGTAAGATGAGAAAACGAAACTTTTATATATACTCTAGTAATAATAATAAGTCATATTTAAGTCCCCAGTATGACTTCCTTTCAGGAAGGAATGCTGGGCATCCTTTTCTATTTCTGGGAGGTTCTTACAATGAATAAAAAAGCTATTGTTTTTGTTGATGCTAATAATTGGTATCATAACGTCAAAAAGTTATTTAATCCGAGCCAAGTGGATATTACTAAGCTTGCTGATTTCTTATGTCAAGTAAAGAAATATGATTTATTGGAAGTGAGGTGGTATGCTTCCACTCCAAGCATTGCTGATGGAGAATCAATGTATTACAGGCACATGGCTTTTTTGCAGGCTTTAGAGAAAAAAGGAGTTAAGGTTGTAACTCGAAAATTGCAGAGATTATCAAATAAGGAAGTTCTGCAAAAGAAAAGGCAGACTATTGACAATCTTGACTTATGTGAGAATTGCAAGCCATTAATTGAGTCTGTCTTTCTGGATTTCGGGGATTTGAAGAAAAAAGAGAAAGGCGTAGATGTATGGGTAGCTATTGATATGATTAGAAAAGCAGTAATAGAAAAAGAATGCGAAGTTTGCATATTAATCTCTGGAGATGCTGATTTTGTTCCTGCCCTGCACTTAATTCAAAGCAAAGGCAAAGAGGTCTTAACAGCAATGGCTCCATTTGGCTATTCTTCTGAATTAATAAAGAAATTTCCATATTTCATATTGAGAAAAGAGACGCTAATGAAATGTCTGAGAGAGTATAAGAAGGGCTGATATTTAATGAAAATAATCAAAAAATATGACTATAAATTAACTGAAGGGACTCTTGATAAAGATATTGACAAGTTCATCCAAGAAGTGCGGAAAGGGGCTTTTGAATGGGATTATAAATATGGAATGGAAGGTCTGCGTATCATTAAGCAGTATTTTAAGCTTATTCAGGCCGAATTTGACAAAGGAAATTTTTTGTTGTGTAAAGATTGTTATAAGAAATTATTGTATCTTCTTTTTGATGAAGGCTATGAAAACAGCTATTTCGGATATGAAGATATTATCGGGAGAAGCAAGCTTGATTTTGACAAGATTATCAGGCAGTATTTCATCTGTTTAATCAAATTGCATAATGTTCAAGAGCTATTTAACGAATATATTGAATATTTGAAGAAAAAGCAGGAGTATTATTTTGAATCTGCTGAGAAAACGATAATTGAAGAATTGAGTCATGAGGATTTTGCTAAGTTTAAGGATATGCTTTTGTTAGAATCTAAAAAAATTGGAAAAGAAGACTATGGGCTGCATGATGTTTTGAATTTTCTTATTGATATTGCTAAGAAGAAAGAAAAGGATGATAAGAAATTTCTTGAATTAGCTGAGAAGTTTGCCCCAATCTTAAGGTATAATGATGTTAAAGAATTTTTAAAGGATTATGAAGATGATAGATAAAACCCTAATCAATAAATTAACTGAAATGGCAAAGAAAGAGAAAAAGATTAAGGAGTTTAAGAAGCGTTTGAGAGTGAAAGGCAAAGTTATCAAGAAAGGAGAGACTAAAAAAGGAAATATTACCATTACTGTAAAAGAAAAAGATGATGAATTTAAGTTTACAGTATTGAAATCACATAAGGAAAGCTTTGCTTTGGCTGAGAAACTAGCTGTTGGGAAAAGCGTTTCTGTTCAGGGAATTCCTAAATTCAGGATGATAATTTGCACAAAGCTGAAAATATTGGATAAAGGGATTGATGAGAGTAAGCAGAGGAAGCTGACTTAACATGAAAGACACAGGAGGTATACAAAAATGATGATGGAACCATTTTACAGCAAATTTCCAAAAATTGCCGAGAAAGAAACAAGAAATATCATATTGCCAAACAAAAGTCATGGTTTAGAAGCAGGGGAATATGCTCTTGTAGAAAGTTACTGCAACGATCAGGAATGTGATTGCCGCAGGGTTTTCATTAATATATATAATGGTGAAACACCTATCGCTACGATTGGGTATGGTTGGGAAGAGCTTAAATTTTATGAAAAATGGATGGGAGATACAAAACTTGCCAAAGATGCTAAAGGTCCAATCCTTGAGTTAGGCGGATTCAATAGTAAGTATGCCGAAGCAATGCTGCAGCTCTTCAAGAACATAATGCTTCGCGATACTGTGTTTATAGAACGGTTAAAGAAACATTACGTGATGTTTAAAGAGAAATAAAAATGAAACAAGAACTTAAGCAGGAATACAAACAAACAGAATTAGGGGAGCTTCCGGTAGAGTGGAGTATTAATAAATTTGAAGCCTGCTTATCAAACAAAAAAATAAAAATAAGTAAGATACAGCAATTACAGTTTGAAAAAATAGGCAAATATCCAATCATAGACCAGAGCCAAGAATTAATTTCAGGCTACTGGAATAATGATAAAGATGTATTTGCTTCGCCTCTTCCAGTCATTATTTTTGGCGATCATACCAGAACTTTTAAATTTATAGATTTCCCGTTTGTATGCGGTCCAGATGGAACAAAAATATTAGTCCCAGATAAAACAAGAACATATCCTCTATTTTTTTATTATTATCTTAAATCATTAAATATTCCTAGTAAAGGGTATAATCGCCACTATTCATTATTAAAAGAGTATTTAGTCCCCCTCCCACCCCTCCCCGAACAGCAAAAAATCGCTTATGTTCTCTCAATAATCCAGGAAGATAAAGAAAAAACAGAAACTGTTATCAACTCTTATAAAGAGCTGAAAAGCTCATTAATGAAGCATTTGTTTAAGTATGGCCCTGTTAAGTTTGAGGATGCTGAAAAAGTAAAGCTGAAAGAGACAGAGATTGGAGGGATGCCGGAAGGGTGGGGGGTAAAAAGATTAAGAGAAGTAGCTGAAAATAGGAAAGAAACAGTTAATCCTAGAGAAAATGATATTATTTATGTAGGGTTGGAACATATAACCCCAGGGGGTATAAAGTTAAGTTATTATGGTCATTCAAGTCAGGTAAAAAGCTCCAAATCAAAATTTTACAATTCTGATGTCTTATATGCTAAACTTCGACCATATTTGGATAAAGGAATATTAGCAGAACTTGAAGGGGTTTGCTCTACAGATATAATAGTAATAAAACCGGATAAAAAAATGATCGAACCTAAATATTTAGCATATTTTACTCATTTGCCTGTGTTTCTTGAGTTTAGCACAAAATCAATGACCGGGGTAAATCATCCAAGAACTGCATGGTCTACTCTAAAAGATTTTTTTATTCCACTCCCATCTACCGCAATCCAGCAACAGATCGCAGAAATCTTATCCTCCGTTGATTCAAAAATTGAGCAAGAAGAAAACAAAAAGAAAGCATTGGAAGAATTGTTTAGGTCTATGCTGAGGAATTTAATGAGTGCTAAGATAAGGGTTAAGGATATTGAGGTTCAAAATGAAGATAACTAATGCAGACAGAAAGAGAATCCAGCAAAAAATAACAGATACTTATGTCCCGCTGAAAAAGCTTATCTTTGAAGAGAATAATAGAGAGGTTGATATTGCTAAAAACTTCACAGACTATTCGCATGTCTTGGCAAGTGTTGAGCTTATGATTCATAGCTTCATTACAGCAAATCCTGAGACAGATAATCAAGAAATACTTCAAGCGCTAAGAAGAGTAAGAAAAGATCCTCTGCATGAGTTTTCGCATTCGGAAGAGGATGCATTAGCGTTTGCAATTTCTTACGGGATGAGCAGGGAATTGCAGCAAAAGAGGCTCACAATCAATGAGATTTATGCCTTGCTTGACTGGCTGATTCACGAGGTTGAGGGAAGAATGCAGAAAAATGAGAGTTACATTGAATGGTTAAGGGAGTTTTTTAAGAATAACCCTGTAGAAGCATTAGTGGGTGATAAAGAAACTAAAAAGTGATAATTATGGATATCAAAGAAAGAATCGAGCAAATTGAAAATGATGATAAAGGCATTAATGAATATGTTTTACATCAATTATTAGAATTGGCAATGGCTGTAACTGGCAGGGGTGATGTTAGCGATGATTATACAAAATTTATAGAATTTCCTATTGGTAATAGTGTAATATTCTCTGACCCCTATTATAATAGGGTACAAATAGATGAAGAGGATTTAGAGAGTGAATCTATCCAGAAGCTTATTGAAGAAATTAAGAAAAGACTGCTTCATTTTAACCAGAAGATCAAAATTACAAGAGAAAAACTAGCGGCTGATATTTTTAATGAGCCAATAAAAGACCTATAGGATAATTAAAAATGAAACTCAAAATCTCATTTAATGAAATAAAGGATGCAATTGAACAGGCATCTTATAAGCATCATTACTTGATAGACAAGAAAAACCATACACTTATATTCGTCAGTGAGTTGGAAGACGATTATGAAAAAAAGCTCAAAGAAGTAGAGAGTGATGATTTTATTTCGTTTGAGCCAAGAATGCCTGATGATTATTTCAATATTATAGAGTCTTTTGTTTACGAGATTCAAGAAGAGGATTTTGAACTGGCTGAGAAGCTTCATAAGATTTTAGAGCAAAGAAAGCCATTTAAACATTTTAAAGAAATTATTAACCCAAATCCAGAGCTCAGAGAAAAATGGTTTGCCCATAGAGACAAAGAATTGGCAAACGAAGCCATGAATTGGCTTTGTATTAATGATATTGAACTTGAGGACAAAAGCTTCATGCCAAAGTTTGAAATTAAAAGAGTAATGAAAGAAAGTTTTGGAATAGACGACTATGGCTGTATTGGTGGAGGAGAAAAAGAAATCCTAACCAGTTCAGAATGCCCAAAATGCAAAAGCAAAGAAATATTTGAGGATTTTTGAAATGGCAAAAAACGATTTTGTTGGCAAATGGCGCATCACTGAGATGAGCACTTGGGACAAAGATTATTTTGACGAAGAAGTGCCCGCTTACATTAAGATAGAGAAAAATCTTATGGGAAACTTCCACTTGGGTTATGTCCAAGGAGAAATGGATGGAAGAATCATCAAGCGCCAGGATGGTGAATACTTTGAATTTACTTTTGATGGAAATGACTATGGGGGCGGTGATGACGTCTCAGGAAGTGGTTGGATGAAATTAAAAGGTAAAAATAACGCAGAAGGAGAGATTAAATTTCATTTAGGTGATGGTTCTACATTTCAGGCAAGGAGGATAAAGAGGTAATCAATGGACAAAGAAGAACTGTATAATAAAGGAGCTGAATTATACGAAAATGAAAGATATGCAGAGGCTTTAGAAATATTATCAGAAGCTTATAGAAAATGTCCTGATGATGTTGATACAATCGTGCTGTTAGCTGGATGTTACATCAACATAGCTCATTTTACAGAGGCTGCACGGTTGCTTCTTGATGCAGATAAACTTGATTCAAAAAATCCAATGATTAAATATAATTTAGGATATACTCTTCTTTGCATGGGCAGGGTTAATGATGCAATGGGATGTATGGAAAAATGCCTGAGACTAAATCCTGAAGCAGAGATAAAGAAGATGGCAAAAAGGATGATAAACTCAAGAAAGCATTTTTCAAAGAAATTAGAAAATAATTATAATATTCCGCTTGAAGAAGAATTTGAGTGTGAAGAAAAATTTTCATTGGCGCAGAAGCATCTTTACAATAAGCAATTTGATAAAGCGATTGCACTCTATGAATGTATCTTAGAGAAAAAGCCAAATTTCCACCGTGCTATGCAGAATATTGGCGTATGCTACATTCAAGATGGCAAACCTAAGGAAGCTCTAAAGTATTTTGAAAGAGAGTTAAGCATTTCTCCAAATGATAATCTTTGCTTTGGAAATCTTGCCCATGCCAATTATTTGCTGGGAGATTATGACAAATCCAAGGAATATTCTGAGAAATCAATGAAACATGTTAATAAGCCTTTACTTAGAGATTTATTTAGGCTGATTACGTTATTCATCGAGATTGAACAATTTGAATTTGCAAGAGAACTTCTATCCAGATATGGAGGGGTTCATGATAATAACCAATTAACATTTTTATCTGGAGTATTATATGCAAAAAAGAAAGAATACCTTGCTGCTAAAGAAGAGTTCCAGAGTATTAGAAAATACTCGAAGGATGCAATGGAATATTTTGAAAAGGCTAAGGCAATGGCAGATGGAAAAATCAAAGACTATAATTTTGAAGCTAAGATTGCTTTTGACTTAAGTGAGGATATGATTTAAAATGAAAAAATTCGCGGAGAGCGCAAAGCAGGAAATAATTTTAATCCCATCGAATTCTGGGGGTTTAAGGGAATTTGAAGGGGGATGAATTCAACCTGTTTAGAACTCAAGGAAGCGGTTAAAAATGACAAAAATCAATGTAAAAGGAACTGAAATAACAATTATAAATGTGGAAAATGAAGATTATATCTCAATTACTGATATGCTGAAAGCAAAAGACGGCGATTTTTTCATTTCAGATTGGCTCAGAAATAGAAATACGGTGGAATTTCTTGGCATCTGGGAGCACTTAAACAACCCTAATTTTAATTATGGCGAATATGCCACAATTAGAAGCAAAGCAGGTTTGCACAATTATAAAATCAGCGTAAAAGAATGGGTTGAAAAAACAAATGCCATCGGATTAAAAGCTACTGCTGGGCGTTATGGCGGCACTTATGCCCATAAAGATATTGCTTTTGAATTTGGGATGTGGATTAGCGCAGAATTTAAAATATATCTCATTAAAGAGTTCCAGAGACTCAAAGAACAAGAACAGAAACAATTAGGCTGGGATATAAAAAGAAATCTTGCTAAAATCAACTACAGAATACATACAGACGCAATATTTGGAATGACTGCTAAAGAATGGCGAGATTACAACAAAGACAAGAGCGGAAACATCAGAGATTATGCCAATGTTTCTCAATTAGTCTGTCTTTCTAACCTAGAAAATCTAAATGCTTTGTTCATCAATGAAAATTTACCACAAGATAAAAGATTAATCAAACTAAATCAGATAGCAATACAACAGATGAGGCTATTATCTGAAGATAAAAATGTTAAGAGATTAGAATCAAAAGGAACAAAATAAAATGGAAAAACTAGGCGGAGAGCGTAAAGCTGTACAAGACACTTTAATCAGATATGCCTGCGAGATAGGCTGGACTTACATTAAGCCAGAGGAAGCTCAAAGATTAAGGGGCGGAAATACTGGTATGATTCTTAAAGATATTTTCACTAGCCAAATGGCTAAACTTAATTCTGAGTTTATTGATAATTTGATGATTGAAGAATTAATTAAGAAGATAGAAAGGTTGCCCGCAAGAATTGAGGGGAATATGCAGTCATGGGAATATCTGAAAGGATTAAAGCCAATTTTTGTGCCGACTGAAAAAAGGGAAAGGAATGTTATGTTTATGGATGAGGAGATAAAAAATAATACTTTCCATATTACTGATGAATTTGTCTTTACCAATGGCACAAAAACAAACCGTTATGATGTTGTTTTCATAATTAATGGCGTTCCTGTTTTCTTTGTAGAAACTAAATCGGTAGCCAAATTCTTTGGAAAATCAGCTAATAGGGAATCAATAATCTCGGAAGCATTAGAACAGATTAGAAGGTACCATAGCGAAACTCCAGAAATGATGACTTTACTGCAATTAACGACCGTTACTAACATTATTCATTTCCTCTATGCAGCAACATGGTGCACAGACTCAAAGAGCATTTTCAACTGGAAACTAGAAAATCAAGCAAAAACCTATGAAGAATTGGTAAAAGGATTTTTTGATAAGAGAAGACTGGTTGAAATAATCTTAAAGTATATTCTTTTCACTCGAAAAGATGATGTTCTGCAAAAGGTTGTATTAAGGCCTCATCAGATGCGAGCAGTGCGAAAGATTACCGATAGGGCAGCACATAAAACCAAACATAGAGCATTAATCTGGCATACGCAGGGAAGCGGAAAAACTTATACTATGATAGTTGCTGCTGAGAGAATACTGGAAAATCCTGTTTTCAATAATCCAACAGTAATTCTATTGGTCGATAGAAACGAGCTGGAAACTCAAATGTTCAATAATCTTATAGCCTCAGGTTATGATCAGAGGGAACTAGAAGAACGAACTGCCCAAACTAAAAAACATCTTATGGAACTTCTGCGAAATGATACAAGGGGATTAATTATTTCTATGATTCATAAGTTTGAAAATATGCCTAAAGACATCAACACTAGAAAGAATGTTTTTGTTTTAGTTGATGAAGCTCACAGAACAACAGGCGGGGATTTAGGCAATTATTTAATGGGGGCTTTGCCAAATGCGACTTACATTGGCTTTACAGGAACGCCTATAGACAAGAAAGGAAAAGGCAGCGGAACATTTATTACATTTGGCAGAGATGACGAGCCGCAGGGTTATTTAGATAAATATAGCATTTCTGAATCAATAAATGATGGAACAACAGTAAAACTTCATTATTCTTTAGCGCCAAATGAACTTCTACCAGATAAAGAAGTTTTGGAAAAAGAATTCTTTAATTTGGCAAGTTTGCAGGGAGTGAGCGATATTGAAGCATTAAATAAAGTACTGGAAAAAGCAGTTAATCTGAGGAATATGCTCAAGAATAAAGAGCGTATAAAGAAAGTTACTGACTTTGTTGTTGAACATTATAAAAAATTTGTTGAGCCAATGGGATATAAAGCATTTTTAGTGGCTGTTGATAGGGAAGCATGTGCATTGTATAAGAAAGAATTAGATAAATTACTTCCTAAAAAAGATTCAGAAGTTGTAATTAGCCCTGCACATAATGATAATGAACTATTATCACAATTTCATTATTCAGCAGAAAAAGAGAAAGAAATAAGAAAAGCGTTTACAAAGCCCGATAAGGATCCTAAAATATTAATTGTTACTGAGAAGCTTCTTACTGGTTTTGATGCACCTATTTTGTATTGTATGTATTTAGACAAACCTATGAGAGACCATGTTCTTCTGCAAGCCATAGCCAGAGTTAATCGCCCCTATGAAGATAACGAGGGAAGGAAAAAGCCATCTGGCTTTGTGTTAGATTTTGTTGGAATTTTTGATAAGCTAGAAAAAGCATTGGCTTTTGATCATAGCGACATAGAAGGAGTTGTTAATGATATTGAAGTCCTGAAGCACAGATTTGAAGAGTTAATTAAGATAGCTAAGAAAGAATATTTCAAGATTACAGATAATAAAGCAAGAGATAAAGCAGTTGAAGCTTTATTAGATTACTTTAGAAATGAAGAAATCAGAAAAACATTCTTTGATTTTTATAAAGAAGTTTCTACAATTTATGAAATACTTTCTCCTGATGCTTTCTTGCGTCCATTCATGGAAGATTATGAAAGGCTAACAAGAATGTTTAAAATATTGAAAGAGGCCTATGAGCCGGGCATTGAAATTGATAAAGAGTTTACAAGAAAGACAGCTAAGCTAGTTCAAGGGCATACAAAGAGTGGCAAGATAAAAGCAGATTTAGAGATATATGAAATTGATGGAGATACTATCAAAAAACTCGAAGATAGTAATAAGAGCGATACTGAAAGAATTTTTAATTTATTGAGAAGCATAGAATCAGCAGTTCATTCAGAATTTAAGCAGAATCCCTATTTAATCTCAATAGGGCAACGTGCAGAGACTCTTTCTATTCTGTTCCAGCAAAGGCAAAAGGATACTAAGGAGACTCTAGAGGAGCTAAAAGGAATTGTTGAGGAAATTAATCAGGCAAAAAAAGAGCAAGCTGATAAGAATATGCCTAAGGATATTTTCACGATTTATTGGGTTTTGAGAAATGAGAATGTTAAGAATCCAGAGGAAATAGCTCAAGAAATGAATTCTGTTTTAGAGAAATATCCTCATTGGAAATCAAGTGAAGAGTATGAAAGAAAGTTTAGGCAAGAGTTGTATAAAATTTTTACAGATTATAAGATAGATATTAAGCAAGCAGTTCCTCTCGCAGTTAAAATAATAAAGATTCTGAAAGAGACAGAAAAATGATGATGGTAACTGATTTCAAAAAAGAGGTAATAGATTGGGCAGAAGAAATGAAATTAGATCCTAATGAGATACACGTTAGAGGAATGACTAGAAAATGGGCAAGTTGTTCAAGTAAAGGCAGATTAACTTTTTCTTTTGAGTTATTAAACCAACCAGAGAATATTAGAGCGAAAGTCATCGTTCATGAATTGTTACACCTGAAGTATTCCAATCATGGAAAAATGTTTAGTTCATTATTAGCCGCTTATCTTTCTCGAAGAGGAATAGAAGCCACTTCAATTAAACTATAAAGTCATATTCAAAGACATCTTTGCCTTGCTGTTCTTGAATGTATCTTTTGACTTGCTCTTGCGAAACATGACCCTCAGAGCCGCAATAATAACCTCTTGCCCAGAGATTATCAAAACCTTTGCCAAAGTGCTGTTTGTATCCAAGATACCTTAAATCTGGAAAACATCTTCTCAACTGTATTGAAGTGTTGCCTTTCAATTTATGGATTATCTTGAAAGGCGTTACTGTCGGCCTTGCACCTACAAATAAATGTAAGTGGTCTGGCATAATCTCTAATGCGAGATTGTTTATAACACTTCTCTTACTTTGCCTACCAAAATTGGTTTCCTGTATTTTGGAATCCAAATAATATGGTAGTTTATATTGTACTTGCAGTGATGAGATGTTCTCACCATTGCGATTTTACTCTTAATCTTGTGCACTTCAGGATTAAAGTGCGGATATAGTTTTTTAGCCATAGCGACCACCTCATAACAAGGTGGTTGCTTGTATCTTTAGGAGGTTCTCGTTTAGCGAACCATACATTAAACTTTTAGCGTAGCGACCTCGAAAGAGGGAAAAGTTTAAGTTAAATGGTTTGCGTGAGAAACCTCCAGCTTTAGCTGGATTTATTTTGGGAGTATGTCATTTAGCAATCTCAAAAATAACCTTGACATTGTCAGGATTCTTGTCAAAAACAGCTTTTTTGTAATCGTCAAGCTTGTACCTTGCAGTTATTGCCTTGCTTAAAATGCCCCTAAACTTTTTCTCAATCTGCTCCATTTCCTTAATGCCGTTGATAAAGTGGTTTCTATTGCCGTTTACAGTTCCGATTATTGCCTGGTTATACCTTACAATGTGCCTGAGCATCAGGTTTGTGTCAATGGTGTAATGCAGCTCCCCCCTCGGTATTCCTGTCATCACGTAAACGCCGTTTCTTCCCATATGTGGAATCAAGCCAACAGCAAGCTCTGAAGCTCCTGACGCTTCAAACATAACATCTACGTTGCCTGTTATTTTTGACAGCTCATTCAGCTTTATTTTTCTTATATCAATGTATTTTGCGCCGATTCCCTTTAGCAGCTTAATCCTGTAATTATCCTCTTCTTTTCTTTCAAGCACATGCACGTCTATGTGCTGCAGCCTTAAAAGGCAGGCAGCCAAAAAGCCAATTGGACCAGCGCCAATGACAACTGCTGTCCTGCAGCTGAAATCCTTGTTGTCTTTATTTGAAGAGTCGCATGTCCACGGCAGCCTGCCCTGCACAAACATTGCCTGCTCAACCCCCTTGTTGACAATGCTCATAGGCTCTGCAAGGACGGCAATGTCTTTCAGCTTAGTTGGAACTTTTACAATGTATTCTTCTGGATCAACAACATAATCTGTAAAAAAGCCGTGAAGCTTGTGCAGCCCGCGCTCCTTGAATTTACCGGTGAAGCACATGTCGCTTTGGTTGTTGGAGCAACTTTGACATTCGTTGCAGCCCCTCCTTGCAGTTACTGCAACATAATCTCCTTTTTTTAATTCAGAAACCTTATCGCCAACTTCCTCGACTTTGCCGAAGTGCTCATGACCCAGGCACATCAGGTTTTCGCCTTCTTCCATATCAAAAAGATTATAATCAACTATCGACCTGTCGCTGCCGCAGATTCCTGCCTGCAAATTCTTAACAAGAACATCTTTTTTATCTTTTATTTTAGGGACAGGTATTTCGAAATGAGTTATCCCTTTTTCTCCTTTTTTTATCCCTACTGCGTACATTTCAATAAAAAACACGGAAGTAATAAATAAAGTTTTGGTTTAAATCGGTTAAAAGATTACCAAAGTTAGATTAAAGAAGCAAAGTCAGGCCAGTTTCCAAGCAAAGCTCCGCCGTCAATTACCAAAGCATGCCCTGTGATATAATCTCCTGAAGGGCTCAATAAGTAAAGTGCTGAATCTGCTATTTCCTGGGCTGTTGCAAATCTTTTCAGAGGCACTGTGGATTTGACGTGCTCAAGCACATCCTTCTTCTGCAGCAATTCATCCTTAAATCCTCCAGTATCCACAAAGCCCGGGGCGATTGCATTAACCCTTATATTGTATTTGGCCCATTCCAATGCAAGGCTTTTTGTTAAATTGACGACCCCAGAGCGCGCGGCGCCTGAATGCACCATGCCAGGCCCTGCCTTAAGCGCGTAAATAGTCACAATATTGACTATCTTGCCGTAATTCTGCTTTTTCATATGCTCTCCTGCTTCCTTGCAACAGTAGAAAGTATTGTAAAGGTTTGTTTTGACAACTGCATCAAAGCCGTTGGGAGAGATTTTTTCAATCGGAGCAAGGAACTGCCCGCCTGCATTATTGACAAGAAAGTCTATTTTGCCATATTCATTTACAGCGGCATTGACCATTTTTTTGACGTCATCTATGTTTCTTAAGTCCGCCTGAATCGGGAGGCATTTTGCGCCTGTCTGCCTTATTTCTTTGGCTCCTGCCTCTACATTTTCCTGCTTCCTGCTTGCTATAACCATATTAGCACCAAGCTTTCCAAGAGAAAGTGCGATGCTTTTGCCTATTCCCGTCCCTCCTCCTGTGACAATAGCTACTTTATTTTTAAACAGGTTGTCAGCAAATGTCATGCAAAGCAGGACTTTAGGGGAAGTTATAAAGATTTCCATGTATCGAGATTATTACATAAAGCAGCAAAATGGCTAAAACACCAAAAAGCAAAGCTTAAAAATCTGCAGTTTACCCTTATGCCGCGATCGCATAAACCAGTATTGCGGTGGCCTTGAGCCTATGACAGAAAGCCACTTCCCTCAATGCCCTTTCAAATCCGGGTCGCGGCGTCCTGATACAGTATCTGGAGTGATAGAATATTATAGCGGAGAACACAAATAATTGATTAAAATAGTTTGTGTTCTCTAACATAGTGGCGCAATAATCAATGAAAATCAAAGATTTTCAAGGTTAGTCAAGCTAACTATTACTCAATTTTTTAGTTGCGCCACTATAGAACGATGCTAGAAGGTGATGCAATGGAACTAAGCAAACTAATAGGCGAAAATGGCATAAAGCTGCTGCAGGAGCTAAATAATCCGTATGTAATGGAGATTATTGAGAAATATGTGGAGTTCTGCAAGCCTGAAAAGGTTACTGTTCTTGATGATTCAAAAAAAAGCCTTGAATATGTAAGAAAACTTGCGTTAGAGAATGGGGAGGAAAAAGCATTAAAGACGAAAGACCATACAATCCATTTTGATAATTACTATGATCAGGCACGTGACAGGGCCCATACTTGGATTTTATTGCCAAAAGGAAAAACTATTAGCAAGCACATAGAAACAATTGATTATGATGAAGGCATGAAAGAAGCTACTGAGATTATGGATGGAATTATGAAAGGCAAGGAAATGCTTATTGCATTCTATTGCCTTGGCCCAAATAATTCAAAATTCTCAATTCTAGCATTCCAAATTACTGATTCTGCCACAGTAATTCACCAGCAAAACCTATTGTACCGAAATGGGTATGAAGAATTCAAGCATTTAAATGGCTCAAAGTCTTTTTTCCATGTAATCCATTCTGCAGGGGAACTTAATGAAGATATGACAACAAAAAATATTGATAAAAGACGCGTGTATATAGATTTAAATGAAGAAAGAGTCATTAGCCTGAATAACCAGTATGGAGGCTCAAGTATTGGATTAAAAAAACTCTCGCTCAGATTATCGATAAGCAAGGCCAATAAAGAAGATTGGCTATGCGAACACATGTTCATAACGGGTGTCCATCCTAAAGGCAAAGATAGAGTTACATACTTCACAGGGGCATTTCCAAGCTGGTGCGGCAAAACCTCAACAGCAATGATTGAATGCCAGACTATTGTTGGTGATGATATTGCCTTCTTGAGAAGGGACGAAAATGGCCAGTGTGTTGCTGCAAATGTTGAGCAGGGCATCTTTGGGGTTATTAAGGATGTCTGCCCAGAAGATGATTTAGTGCTTTACAAGGCTCTCACTGCTCCCAAAGAGATTGTATTTAATAATGTCCTTGTTGTCGATGGCGGCATTTATTGGCTAGGCATGGGGAAAGAGTTCCCGAAAAAAGGATTTAACCATTCAGGCGAGTGGTATGAAGGAAAAAAAGACAAAGAAGGAAAAATTATTGATGTTTCTCACAAAAATGCAAGATTCACTTTAAGGATAAATGAGCTTGATAATGCTGATGAAAAGGCTGATGATCCTAAAGGAGTTCCTGTAGGGGGAATTATCTATGGCGGCAGGGACTCTGACATTTCAGTTCCAGTCCTGCAGTCATTAAGCTGGGCACATGGTGTTTTTATTGGTGCATCGCTTGAATCAGAATCAACAGTTGCAACTGTTGGCGACGAAGGGGCAATGGAACACAACCCAATGGCAAATATGGACTTCCTCGTCGTACCCCTTGGCGTTTACATTAAGAATCATATTAAATTCGGTGATGACTTGAGCAATCCGCCTTTAATCTTTGCAACAAATTATTTCCTGAAAGAAAAAGGGAAGTTCCTGAATGCCAAAAATGATAAAAAGGTCTGGGTTCTCTGGATGGAAGGAAGGGTACATAATGGCTATGAGGCAATAGAAACGCCTGTTGGTTGCATACCCAAATACCATGATCTTAAGAATCTCTTTAAAGAAGCCCTTAATAAAGAGTACACTGAAGAAGATTATATAAAACAGTTCTCAATAAGAATTACAAAACTGTTAAAAAAGCTTGACAGGATTGAGCAAATCTACAAAGGAGGGGAGGGGATTCCAGAAACATTCCATAAACATCTTGAACAGCAAAAACATCGCTTGAAAGATGCAATGGAAAAGTATGGAAAAGATGTTGTTTCCCCGCTTGAGTTTTGAGCATGTTATACTTAGCAGCTAGTTAAACCGGGATATTCACACTGCCCCATATAGAGACTATCACAATCCGCCGTGCTTTTTTGGAAAAGTGTCTATTGCTATCGTCAAGGAAAATATAAGTTATACTGTAGTTGTAAGATATCATCAAAATTTTATTGAGGTGAAAACAGCATGGCCAAAGAAAGGAAGATAAAATGTGATTGCGGAGAATTTTTGGCAGAGAAAGCCACAATATTCGATCATTTTGAGATAGAGGCATTGGTATGTCCAAAATGCGGCTTTGTTACATTAACAAAGGAACAAGCGCAAAATTATGCCAAGTTAAAGCAATTACACCAAATGATGGATGCTGAAAGGAAAATAATTAAGATTGGAAATTCCATGGGCATAACACTGCCTGATGCACTGCAGCAATTTGGCGCAAAAATCGGGAAGAAAGTCAAGACGGAAGCACTTGGTCCAAAATCGTTTAAAGTAGAATTAGTAAGCTGATAAGCTGTAAACGATGAATTAAGGCATTCTCGGCAATTACCTTCCGCTGCAATGTCGGAACGTGAGCAAACAGGAACATAGTCATCAAGCATCTGCAAGAGTTGGAATAGGAATTGAAAATGCAACAAAGCAATTAACGATTTCAGGGGCAAATGGTGCCTTATTGGTAGAGAATGCTGCAAGCTTGGCAAATACTGGTCCTTTTGTAAGCATGGCAGCAAATTCATATTCAAATGATGCAGGAACATTCAGATTTGAGGACTTAAGAAGTTCTCAGTCATCTCCATCTTTTATCT
>Ga0209211_10001674_pt1 | contig 40993 bp, 37 predicted proteins | sample RifGroA2_FD_183992 | JGI IMG/M metagenome (GOLD analysis project Ga0209211, IMG submission 183992) | Groundwater microbial communities from Rifle, Colorado, USA - Groundwater A2 (SPAdes) (version 2) | ecosystem: Environmental > Aquatic > Deep subsurface > Groundwater | place: Rifle, Colorado...
CCCTGGAGAAAAATCCCAGTTTCCCAAAATATTTACGTTCAAGTCGGTGACACCCCTAAACATACTATTTCCTATTCAACACCAACATGTTAACTAACCGTTTTGGCAAAATTGCCGGACACTACTGTCTGCAAATCCATAGCTTTTCTAGTGTTTCAACGAGCTAAGCATTTACCCCTCGTTTCTTGTGTTGATAAGTATTCCGGCATATATTCCATTCGTGGTTACATGGTGGTTACATGAATGTCTTAAATCCCATCCATGCCGCCGCGCAGCTCGTCGCAGCTTTTCCAGAGAGCTGAATAGAGTTCGGATTTCTTGATGGACAGGCGTTTGTTTTTTTAGTTGTCAGGTTGTTGGCGCAGCCGTTGCAGCAGCACTTGCAACGCCTTGCCGCGATGGCTGATAGTGTGCTTCTCATCGTGCTCCAGTTCCGCGCTCATCTTGCCAAGTTCAGGCAGCCAGAACAACGGGTCGTAGCCGAAGCCGCCGCCGCCGCGCTCTTCATGCGCGATCTCGCCGTGCCATTCGCCTTCGGCGATCAGCGGTTGCGGATCGTCGGCGTGGCGCACCAACACCAGCACGCAGTAGTAGTGCGCGTGCCGGTCGGTTACGCCTTGCATATTCTGCAGCAGTTTTTCATTGTTGCGCCGATCTGACTTGGGATTGTCTCCGGCATAACGCGCGGACAACACGCCGGGTGCGCCATTCAGCGCGCTGACGCAAATGCCGGAATCGTCCGCCAGTGCGGGCAGGCCGCTCAGAAGGCTGACGTGGCGCGCTTTGGCGAGGGCGTTTTCGACGAAGGTGACATGCGGTTCTTCGGCTTCGGAGATACCGAGTTGCGCCTGCGTCAGCACCTCGATACCGAGCGGCTGCAACAGAAACTGGAATTCGCGCAGCTTGCCGGGGTTGTTGGAGGCGATGACGAGTTTTTTCATTTCGTAGGGGCGCGATTCATCGCGCCCTGGTCTGTTCATTTATCAGAAAAAAGGGTGCGATGAATCGCGTCCCTACCATGTTATTGGAATTATTCCATGGCCAACGCCGCACGCTGCATACCGATCAACTGTTCGATGCCGGATTTGGCCAGTTCCAGCAACTCGTCCATTTCGGCGCGACTAAACGCGTGCCCTTCGGCGGTGCCTTGCACTTCGACGAAGTTTCCACTGCCGAGCATCACCACGTTCATGTCGGTGTCGCAGGCGGAGTCTTCGATATAGTCAAGATCCAGCACCGGCACACCCTGGTAAATTCCGACCGAGATCGCGGCGATGAAATCATTGAGCGGGGTTTCCTTAATCTTTCCGCTGCCCAGCAAGCCGCTCACCGCATCGTGTAGCGCGACGAACGCGCCGGTGATGCTGGCGGTGCGCGTACCACCGTCAGCCTGGATTACGTCACAATCAATTTGAATGGTGCGCTCGCCGAGCTTCTTCAAATCCACCACGGCACGCAGGCTGCGACCGATCAATCGCTGGATTTCCTGGGTGCGCCCGGATTGCTTGCCCTTGGCGGCTTCGCGCCCCATGCGCTCATGGGTGGAACGCGGCAACATGCCGTATTCGGCGGTCACCCATCCTTCGCCGCTGCCTTTTTTATGCGGCGGCACGCGTTCTTCGATACTGGCGGTGCAGATCACTTTGGTGTCGCCGCATTCGATCAGCACCGAGCCTTCGGCATGCTTGGTGTAACGGCGGGTAATATGGATTTCACGCAACTGGTGGGGCAATCTTTGGCTGGGGCGCATGGCGGATACTCGATAAGAATGGTTAATGGATTGAGGAAAGTGTGGTTATGCAATTTCAAGAATATGGCAGACAGGTTGGGCAGTCTCGTGCGCCGTTTCGCCTTCTCCCCAACGCACCGCGATACCGGTGACGTTGTCGGACTTGCCGTTTTCGCGCTCCAGAGCGCGCACGACAAGATTATCCAGCGCATCGTTAACCGATCCTGAAACGAATGCCTCGACAAACTCCCCATCGGTAAACGGACCCCACAGGCCGTCGCTGCCGAGCAGCAACACATCTCCGGATTGCAATGCGATGGGTTCGCCTGGCTCCATATAAAACACGTTCTGGTGGCCGCCCAGACAATTGGTAATCTGGTTGCGTTGCGGATGGACGCGCGCTTCTTCGGCAGAGATCGAACCCCACTCCACCCACTGCTGCACCATCGAGTGGTCGCGTGTTTTGGCCAATACCGCGCCATCGCGCAGCACGTAAAGGCGCGAGTCCCCGGCATGCCCCCAATACATCGTGCCGTCCTGAACCAGCGCGGCCACGCATGTCGAACCGGGGAAACCGCCCAGTGTGTTGTCATGCAAACATCCCATGATGCGCTCGTGGGCACGGCGCATGGCTTCGCGGATAAACTCCTTGGGATCGGCGATGCGCGGTTGCGCATCTCGGCCAAACGACTCGACAAAGGTATCGATAATCGAGTCGGCAGCCACTTCGCCATGCAGATGCCCTCCCATGCCATCCGCCAGCACCAATAACAATGCATCGCTGCTATAGGCATAAGCGGCGCGATCCTGATTGTATTTTCTGTTGCCGATGTGGCTGGCCTGATATATCGAAAAATTCATGGGCGAACAAACAATTTGACAGGCCGCAATCGTAATATAATGTGCCGCTCCAGCACAGTCCTTTATTTTGGAAGCCCTCGCCATGATTCTCAGTATGACCGGTTATGCCACCGCCAGCGCGGAGCTCGACAGCGGTTCGCTGACGCTGGAGCTGCGCGCCGTCAACCACCGCTATCTGGACATCCAGCTGCGCATGCCGGATGAATTGCGCGGCTTTGAAAGCGCGCTACGCGAGGCGATTACCGCGCAGTTGCAGCGCGGCAAGGTGGAGTGCCGCATCAACTATGCGGCGCGCAATGCACAAAGCGGTGCGACGCTGAATCGCGACCTGCTGCAACAACTTGCCGCATGGAACAAGGAGGTACAGAATACTCTGCCTGATGCGCGTTCCCTGAGCGTAGCCGATGTGTTGCGCTGGAACGGTGTGCTCGAAACGCCCGGCGCATCCGCTGACGAGTTGCGTGCCGCACTGCTCGACCTGCTGCAAACCGCGTTGCAGGAGTTTTCCGCGTCGCGCGCCCGCGAAGGCGAAAAACTCAAGGATTTTTTATTGCAGCGCGTGGATAAAATCGAAGCGTTGCGCAGCGGCGTGATGCCGCATGTCCCTGCCGCAATTGCCGCTTACGAACAAAAGCTCGCCACGCGGCTGCGCGAGGCGATACAAAATACCGCGACACAGGATATGTGGGACGAGCGTATCCGCCAGGAAATAACGCTGTTCGCCAGCAAGGTCGACGTGGACGAGGAGTTGTCGCGGCTGGCCAGCCACCTCTCCGAAATGCGCCGCATCCTCGCGCAGGGCGGCGCGGTGGGCAAACGGCTGGATTTTTTGATGCAGGAATTGAACCGTGAAGCCAACACCCTCGGCTCAAAATCGGTGGATGCGGAGGTGTCGCGCAACGCGATGGAGATGAAGATTCTCATCGAGCAGATGCGCGAACAAATTCAGAATCTGGAGTAATGCTTCAAATTCAACCTGGGATAAATTATGTCTGGAAATTTATTTGTCGTCAGCGCACCTTCCGGCGCCGGAAAAACCAGCCTGGTGCATGCACTGCTCAACATCAACCCGCAGATTGATTTGTCGGTTTCCTACACCACGCGTGAGCCGCGCCCGGGAGAGCAGGACGGCAAAGCTTACCATTTTGTCAACCGCGAGACTTTTCTCGCCATGGCGGGGTGCGGCGAGTTTCTGGAAAGCGCGGAAGTCTATGACAATCTTTACGGCACGTCGCAAACCTGGATCAGCCAGAAAAATGCCGAGGGGCGCGATGTCCTTCTGGAAATCGACTGGCAGGGCGCTATGCAAGTACGCCGACTATTTCCGGAATGCATCAGCGTTTTCATCCTGCCGCCTTCCCTGGAGGCGCTGGAACAGCGCCTGAAAGGGCGTGGCAAAGACAATGACGAGGTAATTGCCAAGCGCATGGCGGCGGTGCGCGAGGATGTCGCCCATGTCGCCGAGTTCGATTATGTTATCATCAACGACAACCTGAATGAGGCATTGCGCGAACTGAACGCCGTGGTGCTTTCCACCAAACTGCGCTGCGCCGCGCAATTGACCCGTCATCAGACACTCATTAACCAGTTACAACACCCGGAGTAAATCATGGCTCGCATCACCGTCGAAGAATGTCTCACGCAAATCCCGAACCGCTTTGAACTGACGCTGGTTGCCGCTTATCGCGCGCGCCAGCTGTCCAATGGCGCAAACCATCTGGTCGGTGACAGCAACGACAAACCCACCGTCGTCGCGCTGCGCGAAATAAGCGAAGGCAAGGTGGGCAAGGAAATCCTCAATCGCGGACAGGCATGACAGGGGGTTAAAAACTACTACGCTCGGCATAGCTGCGTTGCTCAAGGACTCAAAATGCTCATTTACCCAAATGTAAACTCCGCTTTTTCGCCCTTTCGCGCCTTGCTCTGCCGTCGCTCGCTACGTTTTTCACTCCCCTGTTAAGACCGTGATTATCCATGGCCGACGCAGAACTGCTCATCGGGGAAGTATCAGCCTATCTTAAACCGCAGGATGTCGAACACATCCGTGAAGCGATTGAATTCAGCCACGCCGCGCATCAAGGCCAGACGCGCCAGTCCGGCGACCCGTACATCTCCCACCCGATTGCCGTAGCACGCATCCTCACCACGCTGCACCTCGATGTGCAGGCGATCATCGCCGCGTTGCTGCACGATGTGGTGGAAGACACCGAAGTCACAGCAGAACAAATCGCCGAAAAATTCGGCAAACCGGTCGCGGAATTGGTCGATGGGCTGAGCAAACTGGAACGGATCCGGTTTGAGACCCGCGAAGACGCGGAGGCGGAAAATTTTCGCAAGATGCTGCTGGCGATGGCGCGCGATGTGCGCGTCATTCTCATCAAACTGGCCGACCGCCTGCACAACATGCGCACGCTGGAATCCATGCCGCACGACAAATGGGAACGCATCGCCCGCGAGACCATGGAAATCTACGCGCCGATCGCCAACCGCCTCGGCCTGAACGATATTTACCACGAGCTGCAGGATTTGAGTTTCAAACACCTGCACCCCAACCGCTATGCGGTGTTGTCCAAGGCGCTCAAGGTGGCTCGCGGCAACCGCCGCGAAGTGGTCGGCAAGGTGCTCGACGCGATACGGCAACGGCTTGCCGAGCAGCACATCCAGGCGGATGTGACCGGGCGCGAAAAAAATATCTACAGCATCTACAAGAAGATGCAGAGCAAGTCGCTGGCCTTTGCCGAGGTGCTGGATATTTACGGTTTCCGTGTGCTGGTCAACGATTTCGCTTCCTGCTATGTGGCGTTGGGCACACTGCACGGCTTGTATAAGCCGATCCCAGGCAAGTTCAAGGATTACATCGCCATCCCCAAGGTGAACGGCTACCAGTCGCTGCACAGCACACTGTTCGGGCCGTTCGGCACGCCCATCGAAATCCAGATACGCACGCACGAAATGCACAGGATTGCCGCCGCTGGCGTGGCATCGCACTGGCTATACAAGAGTGGGCATTTTTCGATCAACGATCTGCACAAGAAGACCCATCAATGGTTGCAGGAACTGCTGGAAAGCCTGAGCCAGAGCAGCGATTCTTCAGAATTTCTGGAGCACCTCAAGGTGGACCTGTTCCCCGACGAAGTATATGTATTCACACCCAAAGGCAAAATACTTGCGCTGCCGCGCGGCGCAACTGCGGTGGACTTTGCCTACAGCGTGCATACCGACATCGGCAACCACTGCATTGCCGTAAAGGTCAATCATGAACTGGTGCCGTTGCGCACCGAACTCAGGAATGGCGAACGGGTGGAGATCGTCACCGCGCCGCATGCCAAACCGAACCCGGCCTGGCTGGGTTATGTGGCCACCAGCAAGGCACGCAGCCACATCCGCCATTTCCTCAAGACCATGCAGTCCGGCGAATCCGCACAATTCGGTGAACGCCTGCTTAATCAGGCCCTGCACGCCCTGGGAATTAAACCGCAAGACATGGATGATGCGCACTGGGGTAAGCTGCTCAAGGATACAGGTGCGAAATCGCGCCAGGATATTCTGGCCGATATCGGCTTGGGCCGCCGCCTCAATATGGTGGTGGCGCGGCAACTGGCGCGTGTAGGCGAAGCGGTGCCAAATGAAACAGCGGCCAACCCGGTTATCACGATACAGGGCACGGAAGGCATGGCGGTGCAATTCGCCAAGTGCTGCCGCCCGATTCCCGGTGACCCGATCATCGGTGTGATCAAGAGCGGTCAGGGGCTGATGGTGCATACCCACGACTGTCCGGTATTGCGCAAAGGGCGCAGTAGCGGTGAGCAGTGGCTGGATGTGGTGTGGGACAAAAATATTACTCGCCCCTTCGATGTCGGCATCAAGCTGGTAGTAGCCAACCAGCGCGGCGTACTGGCAAAAGTTGCCGCCGCGATTGCGGAAGCGGAATCCAACATCGAAAATGTCAATTTCACCAATGAGGGTGAATACACCGCGTTGCATTTTACGCTGCAGGTGAATAACCGCCTGCACCTCGCCAATATTATCCGCAGCCTGCGCAAGATACCGGAAGTGATGCGGATTATCCGATAGCACACGCGCACGATACCGCTAACGGTCACGATTATCCGAAAACGGTGATACATGTTCTTAAGGGCACCTCTAAACATATCATGATGAAAGGTGTACCCCTATAAACCTAAAAACCGCAGTTAACGAAGAACACTCTGATATTTCAACGGATTATGCTGTTCTCGTAGGTGCGAATTTATTCGTACATAACCTGTTGTTCGTGCGAATGAACCTGAAAAGATCAGTTGTCCACGACAAGTCACGAAAGTCACGAAGTAATTCAAAGGACTCCATGCGATAAATTGATACCTATCAGGTGAATCCCCGAGCCAATGCAGCTTCATGTTTTATTTCGTGTTTTTCGTTAACCAATGACTTAGCGCATGTTTCACCGCGCTTAGTCAGATGGCTAGTTGGTTCATCAGGATGAATTCGCATCTACAAGCCCGCCAACTGCGTTTTCTAGGATAAATTAACAGTCGGGTTGGCTCTGCAAGCCTAACAATGCTTCAACTTCGGCGATATCGGCATGTGTTTCCAGCTTGCGGCTACCGTCGAACCGCGCGTTTTCCGGCAGCAGCACGAGGTGGGTTTGTACACCGGATTCGCCAGTTAGTGTATAGCTCGGCACGATCTCCTCGCGCCCGCCAAAATGAATTTTCCATTCGCCATCCTTAAAAGCCAGGTTATTTTTGAGCAAAAATATCAGTATGGATTTTCCATCATCGCTGAACAGTATCAGGTTGATGTCCGATTGTTTTCCCGCTGCGCCACTTAATACCGAACCGGTAAGGCAAGGGTGGAACTGCGCCAGCATGCGCATGCTGGCGAGAGCATCTTCGCGCAGGCGGCGCAGGATTTTCGGGTGGGTCTCATGCTGAAATAGTTGGCGAAAACTGCGCAACGCGGCATCTATTTCTTCATTGCTGGGCAGATGGTGTGTGCCGCTCGCACCTAATTGTTTGGCGGCCTTGCGTTTGGCGTATGCATGGTCGGTTATGCCGTCTTCAGCCATAAGCTTTGCTGCCCGATGCGCCAGTTGTTCGCGCATCAGGTCACGCTTGCCGGTGTGACTCATGGTGATGTGCTCTTTGTGCATGCCGGGTCAGAGCAGTTGGTCCTTGACGGTGTCTGCCGGCCTAGTTTCTTCATTCGGTGCGTGGGGAGGCATAACCTGCTCGGGTGGTGTGTTTTCTTGATAAAAATACTCTACCAGCGAGCCATTTTTATCGGGGTGCCCTTCCTCGTTGATGCGCATGGCAACCATATTTTCTGGCATGGCATAAGCGGCTTGTGGCACATCTTTTAGAGTTTTCTCCATGTAGCTGATCCATATCGGCAAGGCTGCACCGCCACCGGTTTCCTTGTCGCCCAGACTGCGGGGCTGGTCAAAACCCATCCATGAGATACCGACCATGGTTGGTTGAAAACCGCAAAACCACGCATCGATGGAATCGCTGGTGGTTCCGGTTTTGCCCGCCAGATCCTGTCGTCCAAGTTGCATGGCCCGGGTTGCAGTGCCGTGCCTTACAACGTCCTGCATCATGCTTACCATAGTAAAAGCGTTGCGCACATCTATGACCTGATCCGCATCTTCACCCGCTATAACCGGCTTGGTTTTGCTTAACACATTGCCCTGAGCGTCTTCGATACGCTGGATAAAGTAAGGTACTACGCGAAAACCGCCGTTGGCAAAAATCGAGTAACCAGCCAGCATCTGTAGCGGGGTGGCGGAACCGGCCCCCAGCGCCATGGTCAAGTAAGGGGGATGCTTGGCAGCATCAAAGCCGAATTTGGTGATGTAGTCCTGCGCATATTGCGGCGTAATCGACTGCAATATGCGTATGGAAACCATATTCTTCGATTTGGTCAGCCCTTGGCGCATACGCATGGGGCCGTCGAATTTGCCATCGTAATTCTTGGGCTGCCAAGGTTCGCTGCCGGTCTGCTCGGCATCGAACAGCAAGGGAGCATCATTGATTACCGTGGATGGCGTGAAACCTTTCTCCAGCGCAGCCGAATAAATAAAAGGCTTCAGGCTCGAGCCGGGCTGCCGCCAGGCTTGCGTGATACGGTTGAACTGGTTGCGGCTAAAGTTGAAGCCGCCAACAAGCGCGCGGATGGAGCCATCACGCGGATCGGCGGATACGAAGGCGGCCTCCACCTGCGGAATTTGGCTTATTAGCCAAGCACCCCCTTCATCCTTTTGCAACCGTATGATTGAGCCTTTGATGATGCGCTGGTTCAATGCAACCTTGTTACCCAAAGCACGTTGCGCAAACTGCAACGCATCGCCGCTGACTTCTGCCGCCTCTCCGCCCTTGCAATAGGCGCGAACCAGTTTAGGTGAGGCCTCCAACACGACGGCGGGAATCAAATCATCGTTGTCTGCAACCTCCTGCAGCACTTCCTCCAGATATTCTTCATTGCTGCTTTTTTTCAAATCAACAAAGCCTTCAGGGCCGCGGTAACCGTGGCGACGGTCGTATTCCAGTACGCCTTTGCGCACCGCCTGATAAGCGGCGAGCTGATCCTGCTGGCGAATGGTGGTGTAGACCTTGAAACCTTGCGTGTAAGTATCTTCCAGATACTTTTCATAAACCGCCTGTCTGACCATTTCCGAGATGTAGTCGGACTTTACCCTGAATTCCTGATTGCCGCGCTTGACCGCGATATGCTGTTGTTGGGCAAGTTGGAGCTGCTCATCATTAATGAAATTCAGTTCGCGCATACGGCGTAAAACGTAAGACTGGCGTAAATTGGCGCGTTTGGGGTTGACTACCGGATTATAGGAGGAAGGCGCTTTGGGCAATCCGGCGAGCATGGCCGCTTCGGCAACTGTAACCTGGCCGAGAGGCTTGCCAAAATATATTTGAGCGGCAGCCGCAAAACCGTAAGCGCGCTGACCGAGATAAATCTGGTTGAAATAAAGCTGCAAAATTTCGTCTTTGCTCAAACTATGTTCAATTTTGAAAGCGAGCAGCATCTCGTTAAATTTGCGCGTCATGGTTTTTTCTTTGGATAGAAAAAAATTGCGTGCCACCTGCATGGTGATGGTGCTGGCCCCTTGTTTTGCGCCGCCGGAGGTGAAATTATTAATTGCCGCGCGCAGCACCCCAATATAGTCGACACCGCCATGTTGGTAGAATCGGTCATCCTCGGCGGCTAAAATGGCTTTTTTCATCACGTCCGGTACTTCGGATATTTTTATTAAAGCGCGCCGTTCATCACCAAATTCGCTGAGCAGAATACCTTCCGCGCTGTAAACCCTCAGTGGGATTTTCGGGCGATAATCGGTAAGCACTTCCAGCGAAGGCAAAGTCGGATAAGCCAGCATTACAGCCAAACCAAATAATATGGCAGGAAGTAAAAACAGGGTCAGCGTGATAAAAACAGGTAGAACCCAGCGACGGAAAGGCATGTGCAGTTTGTCCGAAAGGAGAAAATGGTGGTATGGTGCGCGAAATTATATCGGCTTCACGAATATAAATAACCCCTTAAAAATAGCTTTACAGAATTTATAGTTATTGCTAGGATTTAAACCACTTTATACGAAAAAGCTTGAAACGGCCTATGCCTAAAGTGAATTTCGACATCCCGCTGGACTTTTTGCAGACCAAAACTCCACCCATGATAGGCGTGGATATCAGTTCATCCTCGGTAAAAATGGTAGAGTTGAGCGAGTTGCCCAAAAAAGGCGGTTATATCGTAGAACGCTATGTGATCGAGCCTCTTCCCAAAGATGCTATCAGTGATGGCAATATCAATAATCTGGAAGCTGTTTCAGAGAGCATCCAACGTGCTTGGAAGCGGCTTGGTAGCCGCATCAAAAATGTCAGCCTGGCACTACCCGCCGCCGCAGTAATCACCAAGAAAATCTTGTTGCCCGCCGGCATGCGCGAAGAGGATCTGGAATATCAGGTCGAATCAGAGGCAAATCAATACATACCGTTTGCGTTGGAAGAGGTCAATCTGGATTTTCAGGTAATCGGCCCCGCACCTAGCGATCCAGAAGAAATCGAGGTGTTGCTGGCTGCTTCGCGCAAGGGAAATGTTGAAGATCGTGTCGCCGCAGCTCAGGGAGCAGGTTTAAGAGCATTGGTTGTCGATGTCGAACCCTATGCCGCCGAAACGGCTTTTGAACAGATACGCGCCCAACTGCCTGATGGTGCAGTGGATAAATGCGTCGCGCTGATCGATATAGGCGCAAGCGTTATGAACGTCAATGTGTTGCGCAATGGGCAATCCGTTTATTCAAGGGATCAGCAGGTGGGCGGCAACCAGTTGACACAACAGGTTCAGGGAATGTTCGGCTTATCTGCCGATGAGGCAGAGTCGGCCAAGCGCAATGGCGGATTGCCGGATAATTATGAAAGTGATGTCTTGGCGCCTTTCCGCGAGAACGTGGTGATGGAAATAGCCCGTGCGTTGCAGTTCTTTTTCACTTCGACGCAATACGACGAGGTGGATTACATCGTGCTGGCGGGCGGGTGTGCGGTATTGTCCGGGCTGGACGATGCGGTGGCGACCCGAACTCAGGTAAGCACTATGGTAGCCAATCCGTTTGCCCTGATGACGCTGTCGAGCCGCATCAAGCCGCGCCAATTGCAGACTGACGCACCGTCGCTGATTGTCGCATGCGGGCTGGCAATGAGGAGGTTTGATCCGTCATGATACGCATAAACCTGTTGCCGCATCGCGCCGAAAAACGTCGCGTCCGCCAGATCCAGTTTGCCGCACTGTGTGTGATTTCCGTGGTGCTGGGTGCTTTGCTGGTAGGGTTCGTGCATGCCGCCATCAGCAGCCGGATATCTTATCAGGAAAGACGTAATGAATACTTGAAGCAGGAAACTGCGATTCTGGATAAACAAATTGCGGAAATCAAGAAATTGCGCGAAGAAACACAATCTTTGCTGGAACGCAAAAATGTTGTAGAGAATCTGCAAAGCACACGTTCAGATGTGGTACATCTACTGGATCAGATGCTGCGCATCCTGCCCGAAGGTGTTTATCTTAAAACACTCAAGCAGACAGGCAACAAAATCAATATAACCGGCTATGCCCAAACCAATGCGCGCATCTCGACATTGATGCGCGCCATTGAAAATTCTCCTTGGCTTGATTCGCCCTCTCTGGGGGTAATTCAGGCATCAAGTGCGGGCGGAGCCCGCGTAAGCGAGTTCACGCTGACTTTTAATTTGACCAGCACTAAAGACACCGCCGCTCCGGCCAAACCCGCTGGTGCAAAGGGCTAATTGCCATGATCAATTTAGACGAACTGAAAAATCTGAACCCAAAGAATCCCGGCTCCTGGCCATGGTTGGCAAAGATTATTTCTTTCGCAGCCATGTTCATTGTCATAGTGGTTGCCGGTGCGCTGCTTGACTGGCAGGATCAGTGGGAGAATTTACAAAAAATTGAAAATGAAGAAGCCACTCTAAAGGAGGCTTTTCTGGCCAAGAAAAAAGAGGCAATAAATCTGGATCTGATCAAAAAACAGCTAACCGAGACACAAGAGTCTTTCGGTGCCCTGCTCAAACAATTGCCCAGCAAGTCGGAAATGGATGCATTGCTGACGGATATCAATCAGGCTGGATTGGGGCGCGGCCTGCAATTTGACTTGTTCCGCCCCGGCACGGAAAAAGTGAGTGGTGCATTCGCCGAACTGCCAATCACTATCAAGGTCGCTGGTACTTATGACGATATCGGCAAATTTTCCAGCGATATCGCGATGTTGCCGCGCATCGTCACGCTAAACGATATATCGATAAACCCTAACGGTGCAGGCGGTTTATCCATGGATGCCATCGCAAAAACTTTCCGCTATCTGGATCAAGAGGAAGTGTCTTCCAAAAAACCCGCAGGGGCGAAAAAATGAAGCTCATTCATCTTGCGTTGGCCTCAATACTGCTGGCGGGCTGCGGTGGCGAAGAGTTTCAGGATTTGCGTGATTTTGTCAGAGATTCCGGCAAGGATATGCGCGGGAAAATCCCGCCGCCACCGGAAGTAAAGCCGTATGAACCATTGGCCTACAACAACGATGCTAATTTGTCCGACCCATTCAAACCGCGCAAACCGAATTTACGTTCCGGTAGCCGCCCCGGAGTAAACCAGCCGGACATGGACCGCCCCAAGGAGGCTCTGGAAGAATTCCCGCTCGAAGGCATCAGAATGGTCGGCTATCTTTACCAGAAGAGAGTTGGCTACGCGGTAGTCCGTGCACCTGACGGCAAGCTGCATCGGGTCAAAGCCGGCAATTATATCGGGATGAATTTTGGCTTGATAAAAGAAGTGACAGACACGGAAGTTGTCATTAAAGAAATGGTACAAGACAGCACCGGTGACTGGTCCGAACGCATGAGTAACCTGCAATTAGTCGAATGACGCCGCACTTCATATTACGCGACGCAACCGCAATGCAGGGTGGACTATGCCCAGACCCGTGTCGGGCCGCTTCGACAGGCTCAGGACAGGCATAGCCCGACCTACGGGAAGATGGTTTTTAATGTTTGATTCCGGTTTATCCGGTTTAGGAGCAAGACAATGAGACAACTTAATAGCGTGGTTCGATTGCTGGGTATTTTCATCATGCTTGGCATATTGTGTGCGCAAGCTCAGGCCGATACGCAGAATAGCATCACCGCACTGGGTATCAGCAGCACCGGTAGCGGAAAAACTATCATCAAGGTCGAACTGACACAGCCATTGGCCAATTCTCCGGCAGGATTTACCATCAACACCCCGCCACGTATCGCATTTGATTTTCCAAACACCGCTAATGGACTGGGTAAATCCATGCAGGACTTCAGCGAAGGAGATTTGCGCAGCGCCAATATTGTTCAGTCCGGTAACCGCACCCGGTTGGTGATCAACCTAAATCAAATGCTTAACTACGACACCAGAATAGATGGCAACAATGTGTTGATTACCTTACAAGGCAAACCTGCTGGAAGTGTTGCATCCAGCGAAACATCCCGTTTTTCCGAGGCAAAATCGGGGGCGCAAAAATCGGGGGCACAAAAACACACACTGCGTGACATCGATTTTCGCCGTGGCAAAAATGGCGAAGGCCGCGTTCAGGTTGACCTTTCCGATGCGGGGATTGGCATAGACATCCGCCAGCAGGGCACTACGCTGATAGTCGATTTCCTTAAAACCGGCCTGCCACGCAACCTGCAGCGCAAACTGGATGTAGTCGATTTTGCAACCCCGGTGCAAGGCGTTGACACCTTTGCGCAAGGTGACAACGTGCGCATGGTGATCGAACCTAAAGGATCGTGGGAGCATGCCGCCTATCAAACCGATAATCAGTTCATTGTCGAAGTAAAGCCGTTAGCCGAAGACCCCAACAAGCTTGTAAAGGGCGCTCAAACCGGCTATGCGGGCGAAAAACTGACGCTTAACTTCCAGAAGATCGATGTTCGCGAAGCTTTGAATGTGATCGCCGACTTTACCGAATTAAATATGGTGATCAGCGATACGGTCAGCGGCAATCTCACCCTGCGCCTGAAAGATGTGCCGTGGGATCAAGCGCTGGATATCATTTTGCAGAGCCGCGGCTTGGATATGCGCAAGAACGGCAACGTGATTCAGGTTGCGCCACGCGACGAGATAGCCGCCAAGGAAAAAATCAATCTGGCCGCACGTCAGGAAATCTCCGAGCTGGAAGAGCTGCGCACCGAAAGCTTTCAGCTCAGCTATCAATCCGTAGCCGAGATGATCAAATTATTGACAGATCCAAAGCAGCCCATCATGTCGAAGCGCGGCAGCGCCGTATCAGATCTTCGCACCAGCACGATATTCGTGCAGGACACGCCCTCACGGTTGGAGGAAGTGCGAAAAATGATTAAGCAAATCGATGTCCCGGTACGCCAGGTCATGATTGAGGCACGTTTCGTTTCGGCAACTGATGATTTCACCCAGAGTGTAGGAGCAAAATTGGGCTATACCGGCGAAGCTGTAGCAACGGGCGCAGGCTTTTCCGTCGGTGGCAATACGCCAACCGCAACGCGTGCCACTGTTAAAACTGCCGGTAGTAATGTGAATTTACCCACTACTTCGATTATGGCGCTCTCACTATTCAATCCTGCGGCAACCAAGATATTAAATCTGGAGCTGGCCGCATCGGAAGCGGACGGCACATCCAAAAATATTGCCAGCCCGCGCGTAGTAACGAAGGATAGGGTTGCAGCCACCATAGCATCCGGTACGCAGATTCCTTATCAGCAGGCATCCAGCAGCGGAGCTACCACTACTGCCTTTATTTCCGCCACACTAAGCCTCGGCGTGACCCCGCAAATTACGCCTGACGACCATATCAACATGGTAGTAAATGCTACACAAAATTCGCCTGGCGCCAATCTTGGTGGCGGCAGTGTGCCGAGCATCACCACTAAGACGGTAACCACGGAGGTGATGGTTGAAAACGGCGGCACAGTGGTAATCGGCGGCGTATTCACCCAAGATATCTCCGATGCCACCAACAAGGTTCCTCTGCTGGGAGATGTGCCCGTTGTTGGCTGGCTGTTCAAGAGCAACGTCAAAAGTGATAAAAAGACGGAGATGCTGATTTTTATTACGCCTAAAATTGTGCAGGACGCACTGAACCTGCATTGATTATTAAAACCCCTCAAACAAAAGCCCGGCCAAACCCGGGCTTTTGTTTTTATCGTTTACAATATGCGACATGCAAAGCAATCAAGCAAATATTTTCCCGGAAAGTCATCGCAAATATCAATCCGGCAATCTGATTCTGGTGGGCATGATGGGTTCAGGCAAAACCACAATGGGCCGCGCATTGTCGAAGCATTTAGGCAAGATATTTATAGACAGCGACGAGGAGATGCAGAAACGCACCGGCGTGACGATCCCACATATTTTTGACATTGAGGGAGAGGAAGGTTTTCGTCAGCGTGAAGGTGCGATTATTCGTGACCTGGCCGCCCGCGACAACATGGTTTTGGCAACTGGCGGAGGGGCTGTACTATCCGAGCAAAATCGTGAGATGTTGCAACAGAACGGTATTGTTATCTACCTGATGGCGAACGTGCATGATTTATGGCTGCGCACCCGGCACGACCGCAATCGCCCGCTGTTGCAAACCGCCGACCCTCATGCCAAATTGACGGAGCTATTTCAGCAGCGCGACCCCTTGTATCGGCAGGTTGCGGACATCATCATCCAGAGCGGCAAGCAGAGCGCGCATACCTTGATGCTGCATCTGGAAAATGAGGTAAAAGCCTTCAGGGAAATTAACCGGTAGGATTGTGCGGAAGATGATGCAAACATTGACAGTAGGATTAGGGGAGCGCAGTTATCCGATACATATTGGCAGCGGATTGCTCGACCACCCGGAATTGTTGCAACACGCATTGCCGCGCAAGCGGGCAGCCATCGTGACCAATACGACAGTTGCGCCGCTTTATCTGGAAAAACTCCGGAAAACCTTGCAAAGCCTTGATGTCAGCAGCATCCCGATCATCCTACCGGATGGCGAGGAATATAAAAACTTCACTACGCTTAACCTGATTTATGACGCGTTGCTGACCAACCGCTACGAGCGGACTACGCCGCTGATTGCGCTCGGCGGCGGCGTGATCGGCGACATGACCGGTTACGCCGCCGCAACCTATTTGCGAGGCGTGCCTTTCATCCAGATACCCACCACGCTGCTCGCACAGGTAGATTCCTCTGTAGGCGGCAAGACCGGCATCAATCATCCGCTTGGCAAGAACATGATCGGCGCATTTTACCAGCCGCAGTTGGTGCTGGCCGATATCGATACGCTGAATACCCTGCCGGACAACGAGCTTTCGGCAGGTATCGCCGAAGTTATCAAGTATGGCCTGATCCGTGACTTGCCGTTTTTTGAATGGCTGGAACAAAACATGGACAAGCTGCTGGCGCGCGACACAGAAGCGCTGCAATACGCCATCACACGCAGCTGCCGGAACAAGGCGGAGATTGTTGCGGCAGACGAACGGGAAAGCGGTGAGCGCGCCTTGCTGAATCTGGGTCACACCTTCGGCCATGCCATTGAGACCGGCTCCGGGTACGGGGTGTGGCTGCACGGCGAGGGTGTCGCGGCGGGTACAGTCATGGCCGCAGACCTGTCGCAGCGCCTTGGCTGGATCGGTGCGCAAGACACGGCGCGCGTCCGCAGCCTGTTCGAACGCGCAAAATTACCCACCATCGCCCCTGGCTTGGGAACGGAAAAATATCTCGAATTGATGGGGCTGGACAAGAAAGTTGAAGGCGGAAAGATGCGCTTCGTGCTGCTCAAGGGTATCGGCCATGCCGTGATTTACGGCGACGTGCCGAAAATATTGCTGCAGCAGACCTTGGAGCGCTGCTGCGGGATGGTTGATGGCTGAGCTTGCGCCATATGCCGTCACCGAGGCCAACTCGCGCGGACGGAAAATTGCGGAAACCGCGCCGCACAGCCGCAGTGAATTTCAGCGTGACCGCGACCGCATTATCCATTCCGGAGCGTTTCGTCGCTTGGAATACAAGACCCAAGTATTCGTGAATCACGAAGGCGACCTGTTCCGCACCCGCCTTACCCACAGCATCGAAGTGGCGCAAATCGCCCGTTCCATTGCGCGCCGCCTGCGTCTGAATGAAGACCTCGCCGAAGCGATTTCCCTCGCGCATGACCTCGGGCATACGCCGTTCGGCCACGCCGGGCAGGACGCGCTGAATGCCTGCATGAAAGCCTATGGCGGCTTCGAGCATAATTTGCAGTCATTGCGCGTGGTGGACTTGCTGGAAGAACGCTATGCGGCATTCGACGGCCTGAATCTGTGCTTTGAGACACGCGAAGGCATCCTCAAGCATTGTTCAGCAGATAACGCTGCGCGACTCGGCGTGCTGGGCGAGCGCTTTCTGAGCAATCGCCGCCCTTCGCTGGAGGCGCAAATTGCCAATCTTGCCGATGAGATCGCCTACAACAACCATGATGTCGATGATGGTTTGCGTTCCGGCCTGATTACGCTCGAACAGCTCTCCACAGTGCCGTTGGTGGAAACGCATTTGCATGAAGTGCGCCATGCCTATCCGGCCCTGCCAGAGCGACGCGTGGTGCATGAAACCGTACGGCGCATGATTAACACACTGGTATCTGATTTGATTCAACACAGTGAGCGCAATATCTGCACACAAGGTTTGGCAGTGGTTGAGGATGTGCGCAACGCACCAGCATTGGTTGCCTTCAGCATGGAAATCAACGAACAACAACGCGCGCTGAAAAAATTCTTGCGTACTAATTTATATCGCCATTATCTCGTGATGCGCATGAGCGCCAAGGCACAGCGCATTATCGGCGATTTATTCGGTGTTTTCATGGCGGATAGCCGCCTGCTGCCGCCCCAGCTTCAGCCCGCAGCCGGGCAGGCTGAACCGGATCGTGCCCGTATAGTTGCCGATTACATTGCCGGAATGACTGATCGATATGCTATTCGCGAGCATCGCCGCATATTCGCGGTCGAAGAGATGCCTGCCACTTTCTGATAAATCCGCTCAGGCTCCGCACAACTTCGTCAGGTAGCGCACCCAATCAAAGTGTGGTCCGGGATCAGTCTTGCGCTGCGGGGCGATATCGCTGTGCCCGGCAATACCCCGTATTGTGTATGCTTTACGCAATGCCATGGTCAAATCTTGAAGCGCGGTATATTGCGCATCGGTAAACGGCACGGTATCGCTGCCCTCCAGCTCGATACCGAGCGAGAAGTCGTTGCAGCGCACCCTGCCTTGCCAGCAAGATTCGCCCGCATGCCACGCCCGCTTCGAACAGGGGACAAATTGAATAATCCTCCCGTTACGGCACACAAAAAAGTGCGCTGACAACTTCAATTGTGCAATAGCCCGGTAATAGGGATGCGCATTCTCATCCAATGTGTTGGTAAACAAACGCTGCACATCGTTGCCGCCAAACTCGCCAGGCGGCAGACTGATGTTATGGATGACCAGTAACTCGATTTCGCCTGCCGGGCGGTCATCGTAGTTAGGCGACGGGATATATTCGCCGCCGACCAGTAACCCTTGCGTATCAATCCGCATTATCGGTACCGCCCGGTTCCTTTATGTCTAGACGTTCCATCCGGTAGCGCATGGTGCGAAACGTCAGCCCAAGCAATTTTGCGGCTGCCGTACGATTGAACCCGGTCTGCTCCAAAGCCTCCAGCAGTGCCTGCTTCTCGATTCGATCCAGATATTCCGGTAGCGGGTATTTGCTGCTGAGCGATATATTATCAGGCTGGCTATGCTCCACGGGTACCAGCAATAAATCCTGCTCCTTGATCACGCCTTCCATGCACAGTGCCAACGCTCTTTCGATGATATTTTCCAGTTCACGCACATTGCCCGGAAAGCTGTAGCCTTGAAGCGCTTGCAATGCATTTTCAGAAAGACGCACCTCTGCATTACCGCGTAAACGCTCCAATATCCGCTGTACAATTTCCGGTATATCTTCACGCATCTCGCGCAGTGCTGGCATCTGGATCGGGATTACGTTCAGGCGGTAATAAAGATCCTGCCGGAATTTTCCTTGCCGCACGCATTCGGCCAGATCGCAGTGCGTCGCGCTGATGATGCGCACATCCACTATCTCTTCACCAGTAGCGCCAATTTTGCGCACGCGCTTTTCCTGGATCGCACGCAACAATTTGACTTGCATGCCTAGCGGCAAATCGGCGACTTCATCGAGGAACAAAGTCCCGCCGTGTGCTGCTTGGAAAAACCCGTCCCGATCCTTGTCTGCTCCGGTAAACGCGCCTTTTTTGTAACCGAAAAATTCGTTCTCCATCAGGTTTCCTGGAATCGCCCCGCAGTTCACTGCGATAAACGGCTGATCGTGTCGCGCACCGAGTTGTACGATGAGGCGCGCCGCCAACTCCTTGCCGCTACCCGATTCACCGCTGATGTGCACCGGCGCCTGGCTGCGCGCCACACGTTTGATCAGGTCGCGCACTTTCTGCATCGCAGGTGAATGGCCGAGCAGCATCTTGTCACCGGACGGACCGGCTTGCGGCAGTTTCAACGCGGATCTCACTAGGGCACGCAGCTGATCCAGCGCAACCGGCTTGGCCAAGTAATCGAATGCGCCCGCCTTGAGCGCGGTAATGGCATTTTCCATGTTGCCGTGTGCGGTAATCACCGCCACCGGCACGTCCAGATTGTTTTGCACAATGTGCTGCACCACTTGCAGACCATCGCCATCAGGCATCCGCATATCGGTCAGGCACAAGTCATAGCGGTGTGCAGACAACTTTGCCAGCGCCTCGCGCACATTGTCTGCCCTGTCTGCCTCCAGCCCCATCTTGCGCAACGCCAGCTCCAATAATTCCAGAATGTCCGGCTCATCGTCCACCAGCAGCACCGTGGAGCTTTTCACATGATGGTTATTCGCCATGCCCTGCTCCCTCCCCATTTTCATGCAGCTCACCGAACGTTATACGGAAGCAGCCGCCCGCATGCTCATTCGCGGTTTGCCCATCTTGATCATGATATTCCAGCTGCGCACCATTGGCTTCGCACAATTCCTTTGCGATATATAACCCCAAACCAGTGCCCTCGGTTGAGGTCGTGAAGAATGGCTCGAACAATCTGCCCCGATGCTCTGCTGAAACCCCGGGTCCGTTATCTAGCACATCCAGCATTACACGGCCATCTACCACGTTTGTCACCAGCATCAGGCTACCAGCCTGCTTGCGACTGTAACACAACGCATTGCGGCATAAATTCCACAGCACCTGGCGCAGATGCCCGCGGTCAAATAACACCTCTACACCTCTCACCCCGGTCAACACCATCACACCCGGCTCAAGTCGTTCCGCCAAGTTAAACTCATCTACAAAAGTTCGCAACATTGCATTCAGTTCGAACACTTCTGGCTGCGCACGATCGCGCCGGTTCAACTGCATCACATCCCGCACGATGCGGTTGATGCGCTGCGTATTGTCCAGCACGATTTGCAACAACCGCTGCTGTTTGGCATCGCCCTGCTCCTCCTGCATTAATTCAGTGGCATAGCTGATTGCCGACAACGGATTGCGTATTTCGTGCGCGATGCTGGCGGTCAAACGGCCCAGCGCGGCCAGCTTGATTTGTTGCGCCTCCGCCCGGACACGCTGCATATCTTCCAGAAAAATTACCACACCATGCACCGCATCCCGCTCGACGGCAACAAAACGCAATCTGGCCTGTACCCCGACATCCAGCTGCAAGGTATCGCGGCTGACCGTCCCGGTTCTTTTCCATAGTGCATACTGCCCGAACAGCAACGGAAAATTTTCCGCGAGCGGGCTTCCAGAGAGCGCACTGTGGTGCAGCAGGCGCGCCGCACCAGGGTTCATCTGCATAATCACGCCCTGCTCGTCCAACACCAACACGCCATCTTGCATATCACGCATCACCAAGCGGTTTGCCTCGGACAAGCTGGCCAAATCGTGGCCACGGCGTTGCGCCAACTCCTGGCTATCCACGGCGTATTTCGCCAGCGTATGCGCCAGCCACGCCACCGCGAAATAGGACACGCACAGCAAGCCGACCTGCACATACTGCGCCACAACGGCATCGGCATAAAGAACTGCATACGAATGCTCCAGCAGCGCGGCAATGCTTGCCAGCGCGGCAAAGAACAAGGTGATTTTGCCACGGCTGATCATTCCCGCCGCCGCCAACGAAATCAGCAGCAACAGGCCAATACTGCTTTGTATCCCGCCGCTGGCGTAGGAAAGCACCGACAAAACGGCAATGTCGCTACCAGCCTGGCCGGCTAATTGCCAGGTAAATCGGGGCCAGCGCAGCCGGAGTGGGATAAAAGAAAGAATTACTGCTACCGCGTAAATCAAGCTGGCTACAAAAAATAGCGTCCAGTTGCGCGCCCCCAGCGACAGCGAAGAGCCGAAGGTTCCGGCAAGAAACACAAACAGGCTGGCCAACACCAGCCGGTACAGATTGAAATAGCGCAGGGAGCGCCAAAAATCCACAGGTGGGAACTCTGAAATAGGCCTGTCCATCATTGCGTTCCGCGCTGTTTCACACTGCGCGCGCCGCACTGTTTACTTGCGATATGCATCACGATGTTCTGCATCGCAGAAAAACTTTCCATATGCATGGGTGCTCTCACTCTTGGGCAAATGCAAGCCGCAATGTGCACAGCACACCATTTCCTCGGAAATTATTTTATCTTGCTGCGGTTTTCTATTTCGATAAAATCTGACCAGCAGATAAATAGCGGCAGCAATAGCAATCAACAATATCAAACGACTCATTTGAGCACACTCGCAACGAATAACATAACAGGGGCGGATTCAAGTTCGAAGAGCAACAGCTAATGGTGGTTTGGTGCAGCGCATTTTCACCCCCCCGAAAATCCATCATCCGGCTGTTTTACCCATTTGCCCAAAAGCAAGTTGCAAACAGGCGGACGGTCAAGTTATCCGGTTAACGCACGCATTCCACAAAAAAGCGCTTTTCACCATCCACATCTTCAGCAACCAGGCCGTGAATATCAGTCTCGAAGCCCGGTAATTTCTGGTTGATATCGCGTGCAAACTTGAGGTAGCCCACGATAGTTTTGTTGAAAATTTCGCCGGGGATCAGCAGCGGGATACCCGGCGGGTAAGGGGTCAGCAATACGGCGGTGATGCGCCCTTCGAGCTGGTCGATTTCCACGCGCTCGATTTCGTCATGCGCCATTTTGGCGAACGCGTCGGACGGTTTCATCGCCGGTTGCATGTCGGACAAATACATCTCGGTGGTCATGCGCGCCACGTTGTGCGTGTTGTAGGCCTCGTGGATCTGCTGGCACAAATCGCGCAGGCCGACACGCTCATATTGCGGATGCGCCACCGCGAATTCCGGCAGGATGCGCCAGATCGGCTGGTTCCTGTCGTAGTCGTCCTTGAACTGCTGGAGCGCGGTGAGCAGCGTGTTCCAGCGGCCTTTGGTGATGCCGATGGTGAACATGATGAAGAACGAATACAGGCCGCATTTCTCGACGATCACGCCATGCTCGGACAGGTATTTGGTCACCATCGCGGCGGGGATGCCGCTGTCGGCAAAATCGCCGTCCACATCCAGCCCCGGTGTGATGATGGTCGCTTTGATCGGGTCGAGCATGTTGAAACCTTCGGCAAGATCGCCAAAACCGTGCCACTTGTCGGAGGTCTTCAACACCCAGTCTTCGCGCGAACCAACGCCTTCTGCGGCAAGGATGTCAGGCCCCCATACCTTGAACCACCAGTCCTTGCCGAACTCGTCATCCACTTTGCGCATCGCGCGGCGGAAGTCCAGCGCCTCTGCGATGGACTCTTCCACCAGCGCAGTGCCGCCCGGCGGCTCCATCATCGCCGCCGCCACATCGCACGACGCGATGATGGCGTACTGCGGGCTGGTGGAGGTGTGCATCAAATAGGCCTCGTTAAAGATATGGCGGTTCAGTTTTTGGCTTTCCGGCTCATGCACCAGAATCTGCGAGGCCTGCGACAGCCCCGCCAACAATTTGTGCGTGGACTGCGTGGAAAATATCATCGATTCTTTGGCGCGCGGTCGATCCTTGCCGATGGCATGCATATCCTTGTAAAAATCATGAAAACCCGCATGCGGCAACCAGGCTTCGTCGAAATGCAGTGTATCGATGCGCCCATCCAGCATCTCTTTCAGCATCTCCACGTTGTACACGATGCCGTCATAAGTACTCTGCGTGATGGTCAGGATGCGCGGCTTCTTGGTCTTGTCCTTGATGAACGGGTTCGCGTTGATCTTGCGCTGGATACTTTCGGGTTCGAACTCGGATTTCGGAATCGGCCCGATGATGCCGTAATGGTTGCGCGTCGGCGTGAGGAATACCGGCACCGCGCCGGTCATCATGATGGCGTGCAAAATGGACTTATGGCAATTGCGGTCCACCACCACGATGTCGTCCGGCGCAACCGTCGAGTGCCAGACGATCTTGTTGGAGGTAGAGGTGCCATTGGTGACAAAAAACAAATGGTCGGCATTGAAAATACGTGCCGCGTTGCGCTCCGATGCGGCCACCGGTCCGGTGTGGTCGAGCAGTTGCCCGAGTTCGTCCACCGCGTTGCACACGTCGGCGCGCAGCATGTTCTCGCCAAAAAACTGGTGGAACATCTGTCCGACCGGCGATTTCAAAAACGCCACGCCGCCGGAATGTCCCGGACAGTGCCAGGAGTAGGAGCCGTCCTGCGCATAGTGCAGCAAGGCGCGGAAAAACGGCGGCGCCAGCGAATCGAGATAGGATTTTGCTTCGCGGATGATGTGGCGCGCCACGAATTCCGGCGTGTCCTCGTGCATGTGGATGAAACCGTGCAACTCGCGCAGGATGTCGTTGGGTATGTGCCGCGAGGTGCGCGTTTCGCCGTACAGGTAGATCGGGATGTCGGCGTTTTTGAAGCGTATCTCTTCGACGAACGCGCGCAAACTCTTCAGCGCGACTTCGGTTTCCTCTTTGCTGCCCGCACCAAATTCCTCGTCGTCGATAGACAGCAAGAACGCCGAGGCGCGGCTTTGCTGCTGCGCGAACGAGGTCAGGTCGCCGTAACTGGTGACGCCGAGAACTTCGAGGCCTTCCTTTTCAATGGCATCTGCCAAGGCGCGAATGCCCAGGCCGCTGGCATTTTCGGAGCGGAAATCTTCATCGATAATGACGATGGGGAAACGAAATTTCATGGCTTACTCCCGAGCGGGGTAATGAAGTGGCGCGGATTGTCGCAGAATTTCAGGGTACTGTGAAACAAATTACCGAGACAGGATAGACGTCAAAACAAACATGACTAGCACGACTTTATAAAGCGTTCGGAACGGCAGCCGGGTTTTCTGCGGCGGTTAGCTGGTTGTCAAGGATGAAGTCCAAGCCGGGCTTGCCGTGCCAATAGCCGTTGCAGGATGCCGCAGGCATCAGAGTACCAACCTGTGACATGGCTTGCGCGGGTACAAGACGCTGCTCCATGCATTCCCGGAACAGATGCAGTATTTCGCCGGTATGGTGCGCCTGCGGGCTGATGCGCACCACATCGGCACCTGTGCTTTGCAGCGTATCCAGCTCGCCGATCAGGTTATATACCAATGCCGACTGGGTCTGGATACCGTTCAGGTTCAGGAAGGGTTGCCCCTCGCGGGTTTTCAGGGTGAGGCCGTCCTCGTAATCGAGGCACTTGAACTGACAATCGTCTTTTTGCAAATTATAGTGGCGCGCGGTGAAACAGCGTGCCGAAAAAGCCAGCGGCAGACGCCCGTAAGCAAACACTTCGGTTTCAGACTTCGATTGGCGTTCGCGCAGGACTGCCGCAAGCGCCTCTTGCGACATCTCCACGGGTATTACCCAACGCGTCGCTCCCAGACCGGCGAGCAAATCGAGAGTTTGCGGGTTATAAACATTCAGCGTCGAGCCTGCCACGAACGGCACCTTGTTCGCCAGCAGCCGCACCGCACCCATGTCGTTAGCTTCAACCTTGAAATTTCCGTTGTCGGCGATCTTGCGCAAGGTCTTGACATCATTTTCGGATTCAATCAGGGTCTGGGTCGAAATCACCACTTCTTTGCCGGCGGCGACCAGCCGTTCCGCCATATCCAGATAGTCCTGCAAGCGCAACAGATGACGGCGCGAACAGACGGTCTCGCCGAGATAGATGATATCCACCGGAGCGTCGGATATCTCCTCGTAAAAGCCGAGCATGGTGTCGCGATCCCAGTAATAGAGGATGGGGCCAAGAGCTAGTTTCATAATTATTTCCAGGGACGATAGTAAGCGCCGAGCGTCTGTTGTTGTCCTTCCGAAACCTTGCCGAGATCCGCCATCCATGCTGGCTTGACGGCGAACATCCCGGTATTGCGCAGACAGCTATCGATGGCTTGACGCCATACCTTAGTAACTTGCTCGACATAGGCGGGACTGCGCTGGCGTCCCTCGATCTTGATTGCAGCGATACCCATGCGGATCAATTCCGGCAACAACTCCAGTGTGTTCAGGCTGGTGGGTTCCTCGATGGCATAATAGGTCTCGCCCTCCACATCGAAGCGGCCCTTGCACAATGTGGGGTAGCCGGCATTCTCTCCGGCTTCGTAGCGGTCGATGAGGATGCCGTTCAGGCGCGATTCCAGCCCTTTGGGGGTTTCCTGCCAGCGCACCGCCTTGGGCGGCGAACACACGCCACGGGTGTTGGGAGAATCGCCGGTGGCGTAGGAGGACAAGGCGCAGCGCCCTTCCACCATGACGCACAGTCCGCCAAAGCCGAACAACTCGATTTCCACCTGGGTGCCGGCCATCAATTGCTCCACTTGTGCCAGCGCCAGCACACGCGGCACCACGGCGCGCTGGATGCCGAACATTTCATGGTAGAAATTGATTGCCTCGTAATTTGTGGCCGAGCCTTGCACCGAAAGATGCAGGCGCAAGCCGGGGTGGGTTTTCACGGCATACTGCATCAGGCCTGGATCGGCCAGGATCACCGCATCCATGCCCAGTTCGGCGGCGTTGTCGATGGCTTTCGTCCAGCGCTGCCAGCCGTCAGCCTGCGGGTAGGTGTTCAGTGCCAGCAATACCTTTTTACCTTTCGCATGGGCGTAACGCACGCCCTCTTTCGCGTTGTCGAAGCTGAAGTTGAGGCCGGTGAAATTGCGCGCGTTGGTGTCGTCGCGGAAGCCCATATAGACGCAATCCGCGCCGTTGTCTATCGCAGTTTTCAATGCCGGGAGGCTGCCAGCCGGGCACACCAGTTCAATTTTGTCAGGTCGCATAAAGTATTTCCTCTTCAACAGGGTTCTGGATAAGCACAGGGCATTCCGCCATGCTCTTGCCGCCCACCGCAATCCGGGTCTTCCCATCAAAAGTGGCGTGAGAATCGCTGGTCTTTATTAAAGGCCCTTGCGCCAAACGCCCTTGGCGGGTGCCACGGCGCGCCAGTTCATGTTCGATGCCGTTGAGCACATTCCATTTTTGCGAGCACCACTCCGGTGCCAGCAGGATGTCTTTAGGGGCGGTACCGGTAACGCGATGGAACATGATATGTTCCGGGGTGCGCTCGATCAGGTCGCAGGCATGCAGGATATATTCCTCGCGCTGCAATGGACGGTATTCGCCGCGCCGCCATTGGTTGGCAAGCACGGTATGTTTCACCACATGCAGCGGGTGCAACTTGAGGCCATCCACGCCGATATCCAGCACGGTATCCAGACTGGCGTGGTAATGCGATCCGCATTCGCCGGGCAGGCCGAGAATCAGATGGGTGCACAAAGAAATCCCGCGCTGTCGCGCTGCGGCGGCCACTTCGCGGTATTCTTTTAGCCCGTGGCCCCGGTTAACGCGGCGCAGTGTTTCGTCGAAGGCCGATTGCAAGCCGAGTTCCAGCCACACGATGAGTCCTTCCTCGCGGTACCCGGCGAGCAGGTCGAGCACTTCGCCGGACACGCAATCCGGGCGTGTACCGACCGAAAGGCCGACAATATCGTGCTGTTTCAATGCCTGGCGGTAGAGCGCATCCAGTTCCGCCACATCCGCATAGGTGTTGGTATAAGCTTGAAAATAGGCAATGAATTTTTTTGCCCGGGTTCGCTTCGCAATGGCGCGCCGTCCGCTGTCGAACTGCGCTTCCAGCGTTTGCGGCTCACTGCCATTGGGGTTAAACGAGTTGTTGTTGCAGAACGTGCAACCGCCGATCCCTTTCGCCCCATCCCGGTTAGGGCAGGTGAAACCGGCATCGAGGGCGATCTTGTGTATCCGCTCGCCATGACGCGCGAACAGGTATTGACCAAAGGTGTGGATGTAATCAGAAATAGCCATGATTCAATAAAAGAAGACTAGCACGCAGCAAAGGCTTGTTCAACCGGAATAGATACATGGTTATTTCGCCTGTTCAGTGCAGCAGTCTAATTCCGCTATGACCGGGGTATGATCCGAAGGGCGCTCCGATTTGCGTGGGGTTTTATCTATCATGCAGCTTTTGCACAGGGCGGCGAGTTGCTTGCTGACCAGAATGTGATCGAGGCGCAACCCCCTGTTGCGGGGAAACGCCATCATGCGATAGTCCCACCAGGAATAGGATTTGTCGGGCTGCCCGAACAGGCGAAAGCTGTCGCATAGGCCGATCTGCAACAGGTTGCGAAATTCTTGCCGCTCCGGCTCGCTGACCAGCACATTGCCTTGCCAAGCCACCGGATCGTAGACATCGCGATCTTCCGGCGCGATATTGTAATCGCCCAGCAGCGCCAGTCTTGGATAGCGTGCCAACTCCTGTTTCAGCCAGTCGCGCAACGCGGCGAGCCAGGCAAGTTTGTATTGGTACTTGCCGGAATCCACGCTCTGCCCGTTCGGCACATACACGTTGACTACACGGATATCACCAACTGTGGCGGCGATAACGCGCTTCTGCTCATCGGCAAAACCCGGGATGCCCATCTGCACATCGCTGGCGGGTGCGCGGCTCAGGATCGCCACGCCGTTGTAGGTTTTCTGCCCGCTGAATACGCTGTGATAGCCCACCGCCTGCAATTCCGCGTGCGGAAAATCGCTATCCTGCTGCTTGGTTTCCTGCAAGCCCAACACATCGAGCTGGTTGGTGGCAAGCCAGTCCAGCACCTGCGGCAGGCGCACTTTCAGCGAGTTGACGTTCCAAGTCGCAAGTTTCATTGCGCGACGGAATCGGCCAAGGCTTCTGCTGGGGGTGGGGTGGGTGAAACGGTTGCTTTAGGCGCGGCAGGCGCCTTGGGTATCCGGTATGGGAGAGCCTTCGGGTAACCAGCGATGTCGAATTCACTTTGCCATTGATTGGCCTGCAAACCTTTCAGGAAGGTTTTTCCTATGGCGAGCGTGGGTACGTTGTCGGAGCCTGAAAGAGCTTTGAAAGCATCTAGCTCCTCTCTGGTTCGCAGCATTTTCTCGCTGAACGGAATGCCGCGTTTGTTCAATAGATCGCGCGCTGAATCGCAATATTCGGTGCAGTTTTCCGCGACGTACAGGGTAACCGGGAAATTCTGCTGCGCACGGCGTGTTTCATAGGGCAGATCTTCGCCCGGCGTAGCGGCAGCGGAGAATTTCTTCTCTTCAACTTGACTTGCACCAGCCGGAATCATATCGCCGTAATGCACCTTGCCCTGCGCGTCCACCCAGCGATACAGCCCGCCCGCTTGCGCGTTGAACGATGCCCCCAACAAACACCCCAACAACAAAACGATGCGTTTCATTTTTCCTCCTATGATGTTTCGAGTAACCCATTATGCCGCAACAATGCGTCTATGCTCGGCTCGCGCCCGCGGAATGCGGCGAAGGACTGCATCGCGCCGCGGCTGCCGCCCATCGCCAGTACCTCGCTGCGGAAACGCGCACCGACATCCGGATTCAGCACGCCGTTTTCCTCGAACAGGCTGTACGCGTCGGCGGACAGCACTTCCGCCCATTTGTAGCTGTAATAGCCCGCCGCATAGCCGCCGGCGAAAATATGCGAAAAGCTGTGCGGGAAGCGCTGGAACGCGGGTGGGATCAGCACCGCCACTTCGGCGCGCACTTCGTCGAGCAATTGCAGGATGTCGCTCCGACACGGTGGGGCGGAGCCCTCCGGTGCGGGAGGAGCTGCTGGGCGGCCGCTCTCGCAACCGTCTGGCTTCTCCAGTAACGTGTTGCGGTCGCCGTTTGCGCCGCCAGCCTCGAAATTGCTGTGCATCAGCATGTCGAACAAAGCAAATTCGATCTGGCGCAGGGTCTGCAAGCCACTCTGGAAGTTCTTCGCGGCAAGCATCTTGTCGAACAATGCGCGCGGCAGCTTTTCATTGGTCTCTGAATGGCGCGTCATGCCGTGCAGCACGTCCCATTCCCAGCAAAAATTTTCCATGAACTGGCTGGGCAGCTCTACCGCATCCCATTCCACGCCGTTAATACCGGACACGGCGAGGTCTTCCACTTCGGTGAGCAGGTGGTGCAGGCCGTGGCCGAATTCGTGGAACAGCGTGATCACTTCGTCATGGGTGAACACTGCCGGTTTGCCGCCCACCGGCGGCGAAAAATTGCAATTCAAATAGGCGACAGGCGTTTGTATTCCCTCTGTCCTCTGTCCTCTGCCACCTGTCGTCTGAACACGTCGGCGCGTGATCACGTCATCCATCCACGCCCCGCCGCGCTTGCTGTTGCGCGCGTACATATCGAGATAAAACTGGCCGACCAGTTGCCCCTGCGCGTCGCGGATATCAAAGAAGCGCACATCGTCATGCCAACTTGGCGCGCTGGATGCATTGATCTGCAAGCCATACAGCGTTTCGACCAGCTTGAACATGCCGGGTAGCACCGCGTCTTCCGGGAAATACTGTTTCACCTCCTGCTCGGAAAAAGCGTAGCGTTGCTCACGCAGTTTTTCACTGGCGTAGCCGATATCCCATGATTGCAGTTCCTGCAACCCCAATTCGGCGCGCGCGAATTCGCGCAGTTCCACCAGATCTTTTTCGGCAAAGGGGCGTGCGCGTTGTGCCAGTTCGCGCATGAACGTAACTACCTGCTGCGGTGACTCCGCCATCTTGGCCGCCAGCGACAGTTCGCCGAAGTTGGCGAAACCCAGCAGGCTTGCCTCTTCACCACGCAGCTGGACGATCTCATCCATCAGCTTGGTGTTATCCCACTCCGGCTTGCCGAATTCGCTGGCACGTGTGCCATAGGCGCGATACATCGTTTCGCGCAAGGCGCGGTTATCGGCAAATTGCATCACCGGCATATACGATGGGGCCTTAAGCGTAAATAACCAGCCAGTTTTTTCCGCCGCGACCGCTGCCTCCTGCGCCGCCTGCAGCACATCTTCGGGCAAGCCGCTCAACTCGCCCCGGTTCTCGACCACAAGCGTGTAGTCATTGGTCGCATCGAGCAGGTTATCGGAAAAACGCGACGACAATTCCGCCAAGCGTTCCTGTATCTCCAAATAGCGCGCCTTCTTGTCCTCAGGCAATTCCGCGCCGCCGAGGCGAAAGTCGCGCAGCTCGTTTTCGATGATCTTCTTGCGCGCCACACTCAAGCCCGCGAATTCAGGACTGTTGTGCAATGCCTTGAACTTCTGGAATAGCGCGAGATTTTGGCCAAGTTCGGCGTAATATTGGGTGATCTTCGGCAGCGTGGCGTTATACACCTCGCGTAATTCCGGACTGTTCATCACCGCGTTCAAATGCCCGACCGGCCCCCACGCACGCGACAGCCGTTCGTTGGCATTTTCCATCGGCACTATGAAATCCTGCCAGGCAGGCGGCGCACTGTCGCTCAGCAGCCGCGTGATCAGCGCACGGTTTTCCGCCAGCAACTGCTCAATCGCCGGGGCAACATGTTCGGGTTTGATCTCCGCAAAGCGCGGTAGGCCGGAGAAATCGAGTAATGGGTTCATGGATGAGTGGGAATAAATGCTGCGGTTGAATATCTGACAACAGCATTTTACTACGAAATATTTTGGCAATAGTACGGCTTGTGCTGGTCGAAGCGCGATATGCGGCTGTCAAAAAATAAACGAAATCGCCTCTAAAGTCTCCGATAATCGTCAAGCAAACCCAATGAAAACCGCCGGAGTACGATCAACCTAAAAACGGCAATTCATCCTGATGAACTGACTAGCCATCTGACTAAGCGCGGTGAAACATGCGCTAAGTCATTGGTTAACGAAAAAACACGAAATAAAACAATAAGTTGCCTTGATTGGTGATTCACCCATTGGGTATTCATTAGCAGCATTGAGTCCTTTGAATTTGTTCGTGTTTTTCGTGACTTTCGTGGACAACTGCTTTTTATAAATTCAAATGCACCCCCGAACTAATTTGCATGCTGGCACTCACAGGCCGCGAGTGCTAGAATATTCGTGTAAGGAGGAGATGCCATGAATATTGCAATGAGCCTGCCCATACCGGCTGCCGTTGGCAGCTTGGAGAGTTATATACAAACGGTGAACCGCTTTCCGCTATTGTCGCAGGAGGAGGAATTCGCATTGGCGACGCGCTTCAAGACCGAGAACGATCTCGATGCCGCGCGCGGGTTGGTGTTGTCTCACCTACGCGTGGTTGTCAGCGTGGCGCGTGGTTTTGCCGGTTATGGATTGCCCCAAGCGGACTTGATCCAGGAAGGCAACATCGGACTGATGAAAGCGGTGAAACACTACGATCCGGATCGCGGGGTGCGCTTGGTATCGTTCGCGTTGCACTGGATACGTGCAGAGATTCATGAGTTCGTGGTGCGCAACTGGCGGCTGGTGAAGATCGCCACCACCAAGGCGCAACGCAAGCTGTTCTTCAACTTGCGCAGCCTGAAGCAGGGACTGGAGCCGCTTAAACCGCAGCAGATATCCGAAATCGCCAAGCAACTTAATGTCAGCGAGCACGATGTGGTGGAAATGGAAGCGCGCTTCGCCGGACATGAAGTTGCGCTGGAACCAGGCGGTAGCGATGACGACGAGAGCTATGCGCCGATTCATTATCTGTCCGACGACGAAGAGAATGAACCGTCTCACATTCTGGAAACGGCTGAGCGTGAGCGCTTGCAAACATCCGGCTTGGCGAATGCGTTGGCTGTGCTGGATGAACGCAGCCGCCGTATCGTTGAAGCGCGTTGGCTGGGCGAAGGAGCAACGGCAACACTGCATGACCTGGCCGCCGAGTTCAATGTATCGACCGAACGCATCCGCCAGATCGAGCAGAAGGCATTAAGCAAAATGCACGCGGCGCTGGCTGCCGTTTAACGGTCGGCTGATTCCGCTTCTCCTTACAATAAGGAAAATCAGTATCTGCCCGGCATCTATATCGGCGGGTAGAACCCGCCCTACGATATTGCTCTATTGATCTTGAATTGGAATAACCGCTAACACAAAACGACCCCTTCTTCGGCTTCACGCCAGGGAAAGGGGTTATTTTTGCGGAACACACTACTGACCGATTACCTCTCCGCCAGCAAGCAAAGGTTGCAGCAGCTTGTCGAATTCTTTGGGCGAGACATATTGCAGTACAGGTTTTTCGCCGTTGCCCAAGGTTATGTCCAGTCCGTGTTGCGGATACAGCCAATGGACTGCACCGCTTTTCTTTTCCCTGATGCGCTGGGCGGGCTGCCCGAAACGCTTGCTGACAACGTCTTCTTCCAAGCGAACGGACGGCATATAAGTCAAGCCACTGACCGGTAATGCGCGTATCCGGGTCACATCTTCCGGTGCCAGCGTGATTTTTTTGCCGCTGCCGGTGCCGCTCATGCGCAAACCGCGTTCGTACATGCCTTGCAACTCGGTAGCGGGAACCGCGATGCTCAAAACGATTTTGGACTTCATTTCTGCCAGGGTGACCTGCTCGAAAAACATCTCTGCGGCCAGCTGCCCATCGGGCGATTTGAACAGGCTGGGCTTGGCCTGTTCCTGGAAATGCTGTTCGGCCTCATTGGTGGTGGATTGCCCCAGGGTCATACCGAAGATACGCACCTTGTCTGCCGCAGGATGTTCGATGTGCCAGGGCAGATCGGTTTTTTCGGCCGGTTTGCCCGGCATGAAAAACGAACTCGCAAAAATCAGGATCGAGAGGATACCAACGGCCCAGTACAGTTTTCGTTCCATGGTCATTCTTGATCGGATTGGGAATGCCGAGCGGCTGGCGCATCGGGATTCTGTTCTATAAAGCGCTTAACATGAAAGTCGCGTAGCGATTCGTTTGTCCCCTCTCCCGCTTGCGGGAGAGGGTTAGGGAGAGGGAAACGGGTATGGCGGTTTTCATCATCAATGATGGTGGCATTCTTGCCATACCTGTTCGGCAGCTTGCCATCGCGGGCCATATATAACGATTCATTGCCGAGCACGATCAGCACCAGCAACACAACCATGAACGGCAACAGCCCCACGCCGCCGATCAGGGCGATGGTCGGTATTTTGGCACAGCCCATCATTTTGGAAAGCCATAAACCACCGCCGGAAATGACGCAGGTAATGACTAATAGCAGCATGAAAAAACGGTTGCGCCGCGCGGCGATTTGCCAGTGCGCCTTGACGAACCACGTCTCACTACTGGCCGCTACCTGTCTGGCCTTGATGAGAATGTAGCCGATGATGGAAAACGAAATGACCGGCACCAGCGCAGGCGAATAGGGAAAACTGCCGAATACCGCAACAGTCGCACAGAACACGAAAATATGGTTGAAGATCAGGTTGATCAGGAAGATTTCGTGCGGCCATTTGGCGCGCCGCCCCTCTTCGGGTGAAATATCGAACTGTTGATGCACGTTTTTCCTCTTTTAATTTGTCAGGCTTTGGGCAACATCAGCACATCCGCCAACCTCAAGCGCGCGGCGTCCGCCTTTGGTAAAATGCCGGACGGAAAATCGCAAACTGTCCATTATTCGCCGCTGCTCTGGAGGTGAATATGACATGGATTGCGGCTTATATCAAACCATTGAAATGGTATGTTTGGCGCTATGCCGGCATATTCATTCAGGAACGTGACGGGTACTTATGAATAAGGCAGTAAATCAACTGATCGTGGATCTGGAACTGATCCGCAGGCTGGATAAAAACGGCCCGCGCTACACCTCCTATCCGACCGCAGACCGTTTTGCCGGGGATTTTAACGCGGAGAGTTACGCGAGATGGATAGCCAAGCGCAGGGCCGATGGCACCGCCCGCCCGCTGTCGCTGTATATCCATATCCCGTTCTGCAACACGCTGTGTTTTTACTGCGCCTGCAACAAGATCATCACCAAGGATCGCAGCCAGTCCGCCGAATATGTGCGCTACCTGATCAAGGAAATGGCGATGCAGGCGGAGCTGCTCGGGCCGGGGCAGGTTGTCGAACAGTTGCACTTCGGCGGCGGCACACCGACCTTCCTGAGCGATGACGAAATCCACCAGTTGATGGCGGCGATACGCCAGCACTTCAAGCTGGTGGAAGACGGCGAATACTCCATCGAGATCGACCCGCGCAAGGTCAGCGACGCGACCATCGCGCTGCTCGGCAAGGAAGGTTTTAACCGCATCAGCATCGGCGTGCAGGATTTCGATGCCGAGGTGCAGCGCGCGGTGAACCGCCTCCAGAGCGAGGAAGAGACCCTGCGCATCATCAAGGCGTCGCGCGCCAACGGTTTCAAATCGGTCAGCATCGACCTGATCTACGGCCTGCCCAAGCAGACGCTGCAAGGCTTCGGCGTAACGCTGGACAAGGTGATCGCCGCTAACCCGGATCGCCTGTCCATTTACAACTACGCGCACATGCCAACCATTTTCATGCCGCAGCGGCGCATCGACGAACAGGATTTGCCCGCGCCGCAAGTGAAGCTGGACATCCTCAGCCTGGCGGTAAGCAAGCTGACCGAGGCGGGCTATGTGTACATCGGCATGGATCACTTTGCCAAGCCGGAAGACGAGCTCGCCGTGGCACAGCGCCAGGGCCGCCTGCACCGCAATTTTCAGGGCTATTCCACCCATTCGGATTGTGACCTGGTTGCGCTCGGCGTCAGCGCCATCGGCAAGATCGGCACGACCTATAGCCAGAATTACCGCGAGGCGGAAGAATATTACGGCGCGCTGGACAAAGGCCAGTTGCCGATCATGCGCGGCATGGAATTGAATGACGACGATGTGATCCGGCGCGCCATCATCCAGGCATTGATGTGCCACTTCGAGCTTGCCAAAAATACTTTCGATACTGATTACCGCATCGAATTCGACAAATATTTCGCCACCGAGCTGGAAGAGCTGCGCGAATACGAGCGCGAAGGCCTGCTGGAAATGACTCCGCAGCAAATCACCGTGACGCCGAAGGGACGCATGCTGATCCGCAACATCTGCATGGTGTTCGATAAGTACCTGCGCACCCGCACGGAGCATGCGCGCTACTCGAAAGTAATTTAGCAGGGCATCGTAAAATTACTGTTGGCCTTGATTAGCCACAAAACTCAACTGTGTGTTTGTTAGCTGTTTTAGAGTAACCAAGGGTGGACTATGCCCGCCATGTCGTGCATAACCCGACCTACATTGCGTTCCAATTCATCCGACTTAGACTCGCCAATGCATTGCCTGAACTTCGTGGCTAATCAGGGCTGTTGATGTTTTCAACAACCCGCATCTCGCCAGTAACGGGTGCCCATCTCTACCCCATTCAGTGTTTAATTCAGCTCGGCAGCGGTGCTTTGCAAAAATTTCAATTGAGAATCACATGCCTGCGTCAGCCCGCAACGCTGCTGCCTTATCTGTACTCTCCCACTTGAATTCGGGTTCTTCACGGCCAAAGTGACCGTAAGCCGCTGTCTTCTGGTAAATCGGGCGCAACAGGTCGAGCATTTGCACGATGCCTTTCGGGCGCAGGTCGAAATGCTTCTTGACCAATTCCGCGATCTTCTCATCGGAGACCTTGCCGGTGCCGTAGGTGGTAACCCAGACGCTGGTGGGGTGCGCCACGCCGATCGCGTAGGAAATCTGAATCAGGCATTTGCTGGCCAAGCCGGCAGCGACGATGTTCTTGGCGACATAACGACCAGCGTAAGCAGCCGAGCGGTCTACCTTGGACGGATCCTTGCCGGAGAATGCGCCGCCGCCATGCGGTGCCGCTCCGCCGTAGGTGTCGACGATGATCTTGCGTCCGGTCAGGCCACAGTCTCCCTGAGGGCCTCCGACAACAAAACGCCCGGTCGGGTTGACCAGATATTTTATATCGCCCTTGATCAATTCTTTCGGCAGAACCGGCTTGATAATTTCCTCGATAACCGCTTCGCGGATTTGCTCCAGTTTCATTTCCGGCGCATGCTGGGTCGAAATCACCACCGTATCGATAGAGTGCGGTTTGCTATCCACATAACGGACGGTAACCTGTGATTTGGCATCCGGGCGCAGCCAACTCAGTCGGCCATCGCGGCGCAGTTGCGCCTGGCGCTCCATCGCGCGGTGCGCCAGGTAAATCGGCAGCGGCATCAAGGTATCTGTTTCGTCGCAGGCGTAGCCGAACATCAGCCCCTGGTCGCCAGCGCCCTGATCCATATTGTCGTCATAGGCCTTGTTTACGCCCTGCGCGATATCCGGGCTTTGTTTGTCGTAGGCAACCAGCACCGCGCAGCCCTTGTAGTCGATGCCGTATTCGGTGTTGTCGTAGCCGATACGCTTGATCGTGTCGCGCGCCACCTGAATGTAATCGACATTGGCGGAGGTGGTAATCTCGCCGGCCAGCACCACGAGGCCGGTGTTGCATAGTGTTTCTGCAGCAACGCGCGAATGCTTGTCCTGCGCCAGAATGGCATCGACGATGGCATCTGAAATCTGGTCTGCCACCTTGTCGGGATGACCTTCGGACACTGATTCAGACGTAAACAAATATTCGCTCATGGTTTTTCGCTTTATCGTAAAAAGTTAAAGGGCAGGTATTCTACCAAATCATGCCAAACTTGGCAGCATTAGCCATTGCCCATGAATCGCATGCGAGCCTAAACGAAGGGATAGCCGGACAATCAGGATTTTGTGATAAGCTACGCGCCATTGTGATATCACTCGTTTACTGAGCGATTTATTTCATGCCCCCCGTTTCTGCCAGTTCTCTAGCAAACTCGTTGCTGCGCCGCGAAATCCTTGATTTGCACGCCTATCATGTGCCGGATAGTGCTGGCTACATCAAGCTTGATGCGATGGAAAATCCTTATGCCGTACCGCAGGAATTGCGCGAGGAAATTGCCGTCACCGTGGCGCATGCCGCCATTAACCGCTATCCCGACCCCGACCCTGCATATCTAAAGAAAAAAATTCGCAACGTAACCGGCTTGCCTCCAGAAATAGGCGTGCTGCTCGGCAACGGTTCGGATGAGCTGATCCAGTTGCTGGCGATGGCAACAAACAAGCCCGGCGCGACGCTGTTGAGCGTGGAACCGTCGTTCGTGATGTACAAAATGATCGCGACCTTTACCGGGATGCGTTATGTGGGTGTGCCACTGGTGGACAATTCCGGAGTGAACAAGCCCGGGACAACCCATTCGGGGGTGGCGGATTTTTCGCTGGATTTGTCGGCGACTCTCGCCGCGATTCGGCGCGAACAACCCGCACTGGTATTTCTGGCTTATCCGAACAACCCCACCGGCAATCTTTTCCCGGCAGATGCAGTAGCACAAATCATTGCGGAATCGCCCGGCCTAGTGGTGGTGGACGAAGCCTATTACGCTTTTGCCTGCGGCAGCTTCATTCCTCACTTGGCGAGCTATCCTAATCTGCTGGTGATGCGCACTTTTTCCAAACTCGGCATGGCGGGTCTGCGGCTGGGCTTTCTGGCGGGTAGCGCGGCATGGCTGGAGCAGTTGGAAAAGCTGCGCTTGCCGTATAATATCGGTGTTTTACCGCAACTGGTCGCAGGAAAGCTGCTGGAACATCACGATGTGCTGTTGCGGCAAGCGGAACAAATCAAGCAAGATCGCGCCGGACTGTATCGGCAATTGAGCGAAATCGCCGCTGTGCGGGTTTATCCCAGCGAGGCCAATTTTTTGCTGTTCCGCGTGGCGAATGCCACGGGAGTATTCGACGGCCTGAAGCGGCGCGGCGTGCTGATCAAGAATCTGAACGGCGGACATCCGATGCTCAACGGATGTTTGCGCGTGACAGTGGGCACACCGGAAGAAAACGAGCGGTTTATGGCAGCATTAAAAGAAATCATTATTCAACCCGCATAGGGCAAAATCATGCGTAGCGCGAAAGTTTCACGCAATACACTGGAAACGCAAATTACCGTCGAGTTGAATCTGGACGGCAATGGACAGGCCAAATTCGACACCGGCCTGCCGTTCCTCGACCACATGCTCGACCAGATCGCGCGGCATGGCTTGCTGGACATCAGCATTGCGGCCAAGGGCGACCTTCATATCGATGCGCATCACACTGTGGAAGATATCGGTATCACACTGGGCCAGGCGTTCAACCAGGCAGTCGGCGACAAGAAAGGCTTGCGCCGCTACGGTCACGCCTATGTGCCACTGGACGAATCCCTGTCGCGCGTGGTGCTGGACGTTTCGGGGCGCCCCGGCATGGTGTTCAATTGCAAATTTGTGCGCGATAGCATCGGCGAATTCGAGGCAGACCTCATCAACGAATTCTTCCAGGGCTTTGTCAATCATGCTCTGGTTACGTTGCACATCGACAACCTGGCAGGCAACAATGCCCACCATCAGGCCGAAACGATTTTCAAGGCCTTCGGCCGCGCGTTGCGCATGGCGGTGGAGCTTGACCCGCGCATGGCCGGCGTGATGCCTTCCACCAAGGGTACTCTGTAAGTTGAAATGATCGATGTTGCCGTTGTAGATTACGGGATGGGCAACTTGCGCTCGGTCGAACAGGCTTTGCGCAAAGTGGCTCCCAATGACAAAATTATCGTAAGCGACGATGCAGGGGTAATTGCGAATGCACGGCGTGTGGTGTTTCCCGGACAGGGCGCGATGCCTGACTGCATGCGTGAACTGGAAACGCGCGGTTTGCGCAATGCCGTGCTGGAAGCAGCGCGCAACAAACCTTTCCTCGGCATTTGCATCGGTCTGCAAATGCTGTTCGAGCACAGCACCGAGGGTAATGTGGCGGGGCTGGGCATCTTGCGCGGCGAAGTCGTGCGCTTTGCCAGTGACCTGCGCGATGCGCAGGGCAGCAGACTCAAGGTGCCGCACATGGGCTGGAACCGGGTACATCAAATATCAACGCCTCGCCCGGAAGTCGAAGATGCGCTTGCTTTTTCCACCGCTGGAGGGGGAAAGTTGGACAGCGGGTTAGCTGGAACTCACCCGCTGTGGAATGGCATCGGCCAAAATGCGCGTTTTTATTTTGTGCACAGCTATTATGTGCGCCCGCAAGATGCGGCGCTGATACAAGCAACCAGCGACTACCCGCAGCCTTTTGTCTGCGCGGTGGCGCGGGACAATTTGTTCGGGGTGCAATTTCACCCGGAAAAAAGCCAAACAGCAGGGCTGAAACTGCTGCAAAATTTCGTGCAATGGAACCCTTAATTTCTAACGTACTGCTATGCTAATTATTCCCGCGATTGATTTGAAAGACGGTCATTGTGTGCGCCTCAAACAGGGCGTGATGGAAAATGCCACGGTATTTTCCGAAGATCCTGCTGCGATGGCGCAGCATTGGCTGGAGCAAGGCGCACGCCGCCTGCATCTAGTGGATTTGAACGGCGCGTTCGCCGGCAAACCGAAGAACGAAGTTGCGGTGCGCGGCATCATTGAGGCGATGGGCGACAGCGATGTGCCTGTGCAACTGGGCGGTGGCATCCGCGACCTGGAAACCATCGAACGTTATCTCGACATCGGAGTCAGCTATATCATCATCGGGACGGCTGCGGTCAAGGTGCCGGGCTTTCTGCATGAAGCCTGCGATGCCTTTCCCGGACATATCATGGTAGGTTTAGATGCTAAGGGCGGCAAAGTGGCGGTGGATGGCTGGTCGAAATTGACCGGCCACGACGTGGCCGATCTGGCAAAACGTTTTGAAGGTTATGGCGTGGAGGCGATCATTTACACCGACATCGGTCGCGACGGCATGTTATCCGGCGTGAACATTCCGGCCACGGTGGAGTTGGCCAGCCCGCTGCATGTGCCGGTGATCGCCAGCGGCGGCATCACCAATCTGGACGACGTGCGCGCCTTGTGTGCGGTGTATCAGGAAGGCATCACCGGTGCGATAACTGGCCGTGCGATCTATGAAGGTTCGCTGGATTTGCGAGCCGCACAAGCGTTGGCAGACGAGCTGACTCCGATCAAGTTATCATTTAATCGCTAAGTTTGGATGCTTGCCAAAAGAATCATTCCTTGCTTGGACGTAACTGCCGGTCGCGTGGTCAAGGGCGTCAGTTTCGTCGAATTGCGCGATGCCGGCGATCCGGTGGAAATTGCGCGCCGCTATGACGAGCAGGGTGCGGATGAACTGACTTTTCTCGACATTACCGCCAGTTCGGATGACCGGGGAATCATCTTCCGCATCATCGAGCAGGTCGCTTCGCAGGTGTTCATTCCGCTAACCGTCGGCGGAGGGGTGCGCGAAGTCGGCGATGTGCGAAACTTGCTAAATGCCGGAGCCGACAAGGTCAGCATCAACACTTCCGCCGTGCTGAATCCGCAACTGGTCGCGGATGCCGCCGGGCGCTACGGTTCGCAGTGCATCGTGGTGGCGATCGATGCGAAGCAGACCGGAACAGGATGCTGGGAAGTGTTCACCCACGGCGGACGCAAGGCAACGGGGCTGGATGCGGTGAAGTGGGCAAAAAAGATGCAAGGCTTGGGCGCGGGCGAAATCCTGCTGACCAGCATGGATCGTGACGGGCAAAAGAACGGCTTCGACCTGCCGTTGACGCGCGCGGTAACAGATGCGCTGGAAATCCCGGGGATTGCCAGCGGCGGGG